>OBJP01001114.1_pt1 | contig 12904 bp, 14 predicted proteins | sample 1519821 | NCBI WGS metagenome assembly OBJP01 (sample SAMN04209218, study PRJEB22552) | human gut metagenome | biome: gut; material: feces | host: Homo sapiens | place: USA: Oklahoma | reverse complement strand
AGAATTTAAAATTTATCTATTTTATGAGTCCTTTTTCTTGACGTAGTACCAAGTCCCCTACTTTTGTATATAAATACTTTGTATAGTCTGTATCTTTCCAGAAATCTTCATTGCCTATGATATAGCCAATACTTGGATTTGTGCTTATATCATTAATTTTAAAGATCAAACTTGTTTCTCGAGAAGAAAGAATAACACTATCATCACTTAAGTATTGAAGTGTATTGATATGCAGCCAATCCCATTTTGAACCTTCTTTATGATCCGTACTCTCTTTGTAGCTTTTAAACAAATCTTCTAAATCTAATACTTCACTTACTTCTTCGCTATCTACATCCAATTTAATAATACAATCTTCTACACTATTTTTTTCCTCATTTGTAGCTAATAAAATCAAATTTCCATCCTGATCAAATTGATAATCGTGATGAACCATATAATTACCCAAATTATAAATGTGTTCAATCATACCTAAATGATTGATGGCAGCCATTCTATGTGTAGATACACTCATATATAAGATTTGATTTTGCATCAACATACGATGAGAACGATATCCAATAATTGGAATTTCCCCACGCAAAACGCCATTTGTATCATACACATAGACAAAGTCTTGATCATCCGCATCATTTCCTAATAGTGTATATAAAGCATTGCCTAAATCTTGTTTAGAACCAGACACTTGTTTAAGTTGTATATCTTCATCACCTAAAAGTGATCCCATTGTATAGTTTGTACTTACACTTTGACTTGTTCCATCCTTATAGGTGGCTGTAATTGTGATTGTATTTGTACAATTTGGAATCAAACCAATCAATTGAAACTCATGTTCCTTTTGATATTCTTTAGCCTGATAAGCCGTAGCTGTAAAATCCGCGTAATCGCTGCAACTCACTGTATATGTAATTTTAGCCACTTTGGATGTATTAAAATAAACATACATCGATTGTGTATTGGTTGAAAAAGGATTGTATTTCATAAATATATTTTGAAGTGTATAGTTCCCATTTCCTTTTTCATTTTCTAAATCCGATAATGCTTGTTCTTGAAACTCCATCGTATAAATTTTATTGACTGTGACTGTAGATTGACTATCTTTATAAATTCCATATCCAATGGTAAGTCCAATAATCAGCACAAAAATCAATATATTTCCAAGTTTTTTCTTCATAAATAATCCACCTCGGAAATATTGTATTATGTTTTTCTTAAGATTTCCTTAAGTTTTCTTAAGATTTTAACGGAAATTTCAATTTGTCAAAAAAAAGAAATAGGCATGATTATTTTAAGGGCATGAAAAGTATAATCACCTATTTCGTAAGTGAGTATACTGATTCAAACTTAAATAAACCTTAAAAGATGTGAAGATACAAATTAAGAATTCTAGAAAATGTTATAATTTATGTGGTGATGATACTATGAAACTATTATTTAAACAAAGATTCTTTTCCTGGTTTGATAGCTATGATATTTATGATGAGTCAGGTCAAATCATATATCAAGTTGAAGGAAGGCTTTCTTGGGGACATAAGCTAGTCATTTATGATCAAAATGGAAATGAAGTGGGTAATGTATTAGAAAAGGTGATGACTTTACTTCCTAAATTTGAAATCTATAAGAATAATGAATATATTGGATGTCTATCGAAAGAATTATCTTTCTTTACTCCACATTACCACATTGACTATAATGGATGGCATATTGATGGAACTCTTACTGAATGGAATTATACAATTGTGGATGAAAACTATGATACTGTAGCGATTATTCGTAAAGAAATATTTAATTTAACAGATACCTATGTCATTGATGTTAAAGACCCAGAAAATGCATTGGATGCGCTTATGTTTGTCTTGGCTATTGATGCAGAAAAATGTTCTAGAAACAAGCGACAAAATTATTAGCACTCACCTCTTGACTGTGCCAAATAATTGTACTATGATACTAGCAGTTAAAAGATATAAGTGCTAAGGAGGATTCAATATGCGCTATTACCCTAATTATTTTGATGACTTTTTCAATGATACTAAAAAACAAGATACAAGTACTGTATTAAGAACAGATATTTATGAAAAGGATGGATATTATCAAATCTGCATGGAGGTTTGTGGGATTCAAAAAGAAAATATTCAAATTGAACTAAAAGATGGCTACTTAAAGATCACAGCTACTCGTAATATCAACAAAGAAGATACGCGTGTACTTCGTCAAGAAAGATTTACTGGAACTTATTCTCGTTCTTTCTATATTGGTGAAGGCTATAAACAAGAGGATATCAAAGCTAGTTTTGACAATGGTGAATTATTTATCTTATTACCTACAAAACCAGTGAAGCGTGAAGAAGAAACAAGATATATCAATATTCAATAGTGAGAGACTTGCGTCTCTCATTTTTTGGATTATACTATTTTTAATCAAGTGGAGGTACAAACAATGAGTGTATTAGATGAAAATGTTGTTATCTTCAAATATTTTGAAGAAATCTCAAAGATTCCTCATGGATCATTTCATGAAGAAAAAATCGCAGACTATGTAGAAAATTTTGCGAAGGAACATGATTTTAAATATGTTCGTGATGACATGAATAATGTGATTATTTATAAAGAGGCTACACCAGGCTACGAAGATCACGATACAGTTATGTTGCAGGCACATATGGATATGGTATGCGAAAAGAATAAGGATGTCGACTTTGACTTTGAAACCGATGCTTTAAATTTATATGTTGAAGATGGCTGGTTAAAAGCAAAAGGAACAACATTAGGTGCCGATGATGGATTTGGCGTTAGCTACATATTGGCCATTCTTAGTGATGATACTCTAAAACATCCAAACTTAGAATGCGTATTTACTGTACAAGAAGAAGTAGGTCTATTAGGATCTATCCATTTAAAGAAAGAATACTTCCAAGCCAAGAAAATGATTGGTTTAGATGGTGGTGGTGAAGTTAGTACTTGTACCACTACAAGTGGTGGTCGCTATGCCTATGTCGATAAAACATGCACGTTTGAAGAAGTTGACAAACCAACCTACAAACTTACTGTCAAAGGATTAGATGGAGGGCATTCAGGTGCTTGCATTGATCAAGAGAAGGGTAACTCCATTAAAATCTTATTTAGAGTTCTGCAAACATTAAAAGATATTCAAATCGTATCTGTGAATGGTGGACTTAAAGAGAATGCGATTCCTAGAGAAGCAGAGGCAACTTTCGTTTCAGACATCAAGCCAAATATAGATTCTATCGTAAAAGATTTAAAAACAGAATTTGAATTTAGTGATAGTAAACTCGATATTCAATTGGAAGAATCAGACAAAGCCATTAAAGCTTTTACTTCAAAAGATTCAAACGAATTGATCACACTATACTACTTACTACCAAATGGTTTACAACATAAATCTATGGCTATCGAAGGATTAACTCTAGCTTCCCTTAACTTAGGTAAGCTAAGAACAGAAGACAATGTAGTAAAATGTGCATTCTGCATCCGTTCCCCATTAGAATCTATGAAGGATGAATTAGGAAATAAAATCAAAATTATTGCACAGTTATGTCATGCTTCTGAACATGAAGATACAAACTTCTGTGGTTGGAACTATGAAGCTAACAGTTCATTAAGAGAAAAATTAAAAGAAATCTTAAAAAAACAAGGTGTAGAAATGGAAACGGAAGCATCACACGGCGGTATGGAAACGGGTATTCTAAAAGGATTGATTCCAGATTTAGATATCATCACATACGGTCCTATTGCCCAAGGTTGTCATACACCAGAAGAAAAATTAAACCTAGAATCTTTTCAAAAAGCCTATAAAAACTTATGCGATTTGATTGCAGAATTGTAAGAGAAGTCTATACTTCTCTTTTATTTTGTGCTATAATACTTAAGCACATGGCGCGTTCGGCAAGCGGTTAAGCCACAGCCCTCTCAAGGCTGTATCACGGGTTCGAATCCCGTACGCGCTACCATTAAAAAATTACTCCTTTACATAAAGGAGTTTTTATTTTATGTACAAATCGTGTAAGATATATTAAGAATATACCAGGATTTATACAGTTATATGTTTGGTAATATATTAGAACTTTTAGGAAGACTTTTAGTACTTAGTGTATTCATGAAATTACTTTACGCTATGTACTTAAAATACAGAGATTGGTAAATCTTAGAAAGGACTAATCTTTATAATGTTAGAAAAATTAACAGAATTTTTATAGCGATTGGAATCGCCAAATTTATTTACGCCATGTATTTAAAACACAAACAAAATTAAGTCTAGCAATAGGATTTTTTATTTTAACAAAAAGAAAAAGCACATCCTAAGATGCACTCTCTTCAATCTTACGCTTTTCTAGATACTTGATTTTTTCATCATGAACCCATTCCATAATGACACGATAATTAGTCATTAAGAAATCTCTCCATTCTGGTTGAACAATAACTCTTCTTTTAAGACCTCTATCATTTTCAATAATATATGGAAGTCTATATTTTTCATTATAATCTTTGATTGTTTCTATAATATCTTTAGGACGATTCCAAATTGGATCATTACCACCTACATCCACCAAAAAACTCGATAGCAAACGATATGGTGTCTGCATGATCAATAGTTTCTTATATTCCTTTAAATCTTCATCATGTTGTTTCACACAAATAATAATTTCTTGTTTCGAACAATTTTCAGGCAAATACTTTTGGATACTTAAAATCGCATTTTCCAATGCGTTTGTACGCTTTTGATGAATCAACGGACCCAAATGATATCCTTTTTCTACCACATCCTCATAGGCTAAAGAAATCATTTCATCCAAGATTTCATCAAATTCAATTGCATCCTTATAAATCATTAAATTTAACACTGCCTCTAACCAATAGAAAGAATAAGAAGAACTTGTAAATTCTAGAATCTTCTCAAAATAATCCAATCGTAGTTCAAAACTATATAAATCTAAGAATTGTAATCGCTCGACATCTAACATACCCTTATTTTATCAGTTCTGTGTACTTTTTAGAAGATGCTTTACACTTTTCTACCGGATATTTCTTCTTATTTTGTTCTAATTTCATCAACAAAATCTCTTCCATATCCACGCCCAATTTATTGGCCATCAAAATACAATAATTCATCACATCGGCAAGTTCTTCACAAACATGTTGCTTATCATATTCATTGTTCCATTGAAAACATTCCAACAACTCTCCTGCCTCAATACTAATCGATTTAGCTAAATTTTCCGGGTTATGAAATTGATCCCAATCTCTTTCCTCATTAAATTTTAAGATTTCTTCAACTGCCCTTTTCATCTTGCCCCTCCATTATTCGATACTTCTTTGGCGATATGCCATACACCTTTTTAAACGCCTGAATAAAATGTGTCACATTATTAAAACCTACAATCTCTGATATTTCCGTTACATTCAGCGTGGCATCTTTTAAAAGATTTGTTGCCTTCTGCAACCGATACTGAATTAAATACTCATATGGTGTTATATTTAACATCTTATTGAAACAACGATTACACTGCGCAATACTCATCATCCCTGCGTCCGCAATATCTTTTAAAGATAACTCATCGGCGTAATGCGTATGAATATATACAAGCATCACTTGTACTCGTTCTTGTCTTTCGACATCTTTTTTGTTTGGAATAAAATCGATTTCAGATAAACTCTTCACCAATTGTCTCCAAATCATTGTGATCAAAATAGAAACATCATATTCAAACATATCCGAACCATTTAAATAAATATTATAAATATCATACAAACATTTAATAATCTGATTCTTTTCCTTGATTCCATAACATCTTAAAAAATCCATACGCGTATAAGGCCATACATACTTATATTTCATTCGACTCTCTTTAAAGAAAAAAAGTAATTCTTCAGGAAAAGTAAGTGTCACATATTCTCCATCCTCACTCATATCGCTCGACATATGCAAAGCACCCTTATTAATAAACAATGCCTCTTTTTCTTTGAGCTCATACTCTATTCCATTCACCTGATAACTCACATAGCCCTTAGTACATAGCACAAACTGCAAGTCTTCATGCCAATGCAAAGACTTAAAGCCACTGCCAATCGGTAAATCACTATATTTTCTAACAACACAGATATTTATAGGAAATAATTCATCCGAATATCCGTTTATAATGTGTAATTTATTCTCCATAAATTAAATATAATACAAAAATGATAATATATCTATATTTTTTGACTATTTATCATAAGACAAAGCTCTATACTGTAATTATAATTATAAATGTATTCAGAAAATTTCTATCTGATACTCATGTTCGATATCCCATAATAAAAGATATCATCTTTCCAGTAACAAGTATTCTATTTAAAACGATTGAAAGGCATAAACTTCACAAGACAACAATACAATTGTTTTAAATTAGGAATGCAATCTCTATGAAACAGCCAATGGCTGTTTTTTTATTTGGAAAGAAAAAAGAACAAGTCAATGTTCCAATATTTCAATATCTACAATATCCTCTATTTGTATCTGAATATTCTCTTTAAAAAATAGAGTCTTATTTAATTCATCTATACGCTTAAAAGACAAAACGCTCTCCATGTACTGACCACCACTTTTTGTCTTATCCTTCTCAAAATAAGTGATTCTGCATTTCGATTTCAAATTTATCAATTCAACGATTTTCTCATTGAGTTCAAGCTTTTCTTCATTCGATAAAATTCTTTTTTCCTGCGTGATTCTACCCTGTTCAATCACAGCTTCTTTATGACCAGTTAAGGCCGCAAAAGGTGCAAATTGAGCGGCACGATCTGACATAGACATCTTTGGATATTTACTTTTAGGGCGATTCATTGTATACCATCTTTCATCCATTATGCCTTATGCCCTCCAATCTGCGCATTTCTTTCTTTTGCCTTAGCTCCCTTTTCAAAATCCGTTCCCTTTAAGATTGAATTTTTGCCATACTTATTCTTTATTTTTAAAGTCACCTTTTGAAGATCGTTTTCCTTCTTTAATTCTTCTTCATCCACATTTGAAAATAAATCAATCTGTTCAAAGCCACGATTCTTTTCATCTATCACTTCAACAGCCGCCACATTGATTCTTCGCACCAATAAACTAGAATCCACATACCGATCAAATACATCCAATATATTTTGAATTAGAATTGAATTCGCATTTGTCTTTTGAGGCAAATGAACAATTTTATTTAAGCTTTTCGGCAAGACTCTCCCATAAAAATCAACCATCGTTTCGCCCGTATAATCCTCATTTACTTCATAACCAATAGTAAGAACCACTTTATTTGTCACCAAATGCTTATCCACCAAACTTAAAGCTAAAGATTCCACCATTTCCTTTACTAAAATCTTAGCCTTTTCTTTTTCATACCCACAAGATAAGACTTGTCCCGAACCTATACTATTCTTTTCTGGCTTATATGCCTTGATATCTTCAATCGTACAAGGTTCATATCCCCACGCATGATCAATCAATAGTTCGGCATTTACACCAAATGTCTTAAACAAAACATCCTCATGTTCCAAGCTAAAGGCACAAAGCTTTCCCATTGTATCAATACCTAGTTTATGCAATCTTTTCTCATACCCTTTTCCAACACGCCAAAAATCAGTCAATGGCTTATGATTCCACAACAATTTACGATACCTATATTCATTTAAAGCCGCAACACGAACCCCATTCTCATCTGGATTTTTATGTTTGGCCACAATATCCATCGCCACCTTGGCAAGATATAAATTCGTACCAATACCTGCCGTAGCCGTGATGCCTGTTGTCTCATAAATATCTAAAATCATTTTCATTGCGAACTCTTTGGGTGTTAAATGATACGTATTTAAATATGGCGTCGCATCAATAAACACTTCATCAATGGAATATACATGAATATCTTGGCTTGAAACATATTTCAAATAGATATTATAAATTTGTGTACTGATATCCAAATAGTATTTCATTCTTGGAGGTGCAATTAAAAAATCGACTTCAAATCTAGGATTCTGTTTTAACATTTCATCATCTGCTGATTTACCATCAAAACGCAAAAGCCCCTTTTTCCTTTTTGCATTCACATCTCTTACCTTTTTATTCACCTCAAACAAACGACACCTTCCTCCAATTCCATACTGTTTCAAAGAAGGCGATACAGCCAAACATATTGTCTTTTCTGTTCTAGAAGTATCTGCCACTACAAGATTAGTTTTTAATGGATCCAATTCTCTAGATACACATTCGCAAGAAGCATAGAAAGACTTTAAATCGATAGCCAAATAAATTTTTGACTTCATGAACGCGTAATCTTTTTAAGAAGACCATTTAATTCATCCAAACCAGAAGTCACTTCATTCAATTGACCTCTTAACGTAGGAATCATCTGTTTCAACTCTTCTTTTGCGGCTTTTTTTGCTTTTTTCTTCTGATATTTCTTTACCTTTTGAATTATTTTCATCTAAAACTCCAATCGCATTTGATACCAAACTACACCACCATGAACACTTGAGGATACACCCTCATTTTTAAACCCAAACTTACTATAGTAAGGCACCAATCTATCTTTACAAGTTAACACCAATCCTTTTCGGTTCTCTTGTCTAGCCAAATCAATCATTGCACACATGATCTTCGCGGCATAACCATTTTTTTGATAATCTGGTAATGTATTTAATCCAAATATCATTTGCCAGTCACCATCTTCATCATGCATCGAAGCATCACTATACATTTCATCCGTTAAATCTCTTTGGTTTGTACAAAAACCATCGATAAAACTAATCAATTGATTTTTTTCGAACAATAAAAGAAAATGGTTCGCATATACATTTAATCTTTCTTGAATCTCTTTTGAAGTCGCTGCTTCATTGGGTGGAAAACAAGTTGCTTCTACCTTAGTTAATATTTCTGCATCTCCAATCGTTCCTTTTCTAATCATGAAATCACCTCGCAGGTATTATACCAAAAAAGAAGTGATTACTCACTTCTTAATGCCTCTACAGGATCTTTTTTACTCGCAATCTTGGATGGAATCAAACCTGCAAGAATCGTTAATACTAAATCAATGAAAATCAAGAATATAGCTCCATTGACTGGTAATTTGGCAATATGCGCAACACCAGTCATATTCTCAACGACCACACTAATTGGAACATTCAATACAAGTGTAATTAATATGCCTAATACACCACTAATCAATCCAATAATAAATGTTTCTGCATTAAATACACGCGTAATATCTTTTTTACTAGCACCAATTGAGCGTAAGATACCAATCTCTTTTGTACGCTCCAATACCGAAATATACGTAATTATACCAATCATGATGCTTGATACAATCAGAGATACAGATACAAAGGCAATCAAGATATAACTAATGATATTCACAACACTTGTTACTGAACTTAACATTGTCCCGATAAAATCGTTGTATGTGATCACATTACTCTTTGTCTGTTTCTTATTATAAGAAGTAATCAAATCACTCAGCTTTTCTTTTCCATCAAAACTTGACGCATACAAAGAAATCTTTGTCGGAGTTGAATAATCTACAACGCCAAGTTTTGTCAAATTCGAATCATATGTCGCATTGATATTCTCATTATACGTATTCATATAATTCATCAATTCTTCTTGCGGCATACTTGAAAGCTGCATCATCTGCTCATTTGTAAGATTTGACATACTAATCTTTTGGCCTGAGGCAAATTCAGTCTGCGTAAAAATATTGATATTTGGACTTGTCTTTTGTTCTATTACAATTTGAGCATTCTCCGTCTTAGAAGTAACATACTCTTCCATAGCCTTTGTATAATACACACCACCCATTGTTGGTTGTGAAACTGTGGATTCACTTGGCTTAATAATTCCAACCACCTTGATTTCAGGACTCTTAGAAACAACATCCTTCACATACGATTCATTTTCACTTTGGTTGATCCATAAACCATTTACCTTTTGATATAAATCGCTATTTAGAACCAATCTAAACTTCAAATTTAAGATATCATCCACACTATACGATTCTAGGTTTGTCTTTGAAATCTTATCCGTCTCTCCATTTAAAATCTTTTGATAATTCTTAACCAATTCATCCTGATCCAATAATCCTAAAGAATAAAGTGCATAATCGGTAATCTCATTATTTTCATCGACCTCTAAAACCACCTCATTATAGTTTGTTGGCCACTTACCTTCGACAAGCTGATATTCATCATCTCGAAGCTTTTTCGATTCGGGTAAAGAAAGCCATACTTGATCATTGGTCATAGCACTTGAATCCATAAATTGAGATTGCAGGGACATCATATCCGACATACCTAATTTATCCAACAAACCATTTGGCGATACTTGCACTAAGCCAGAATCTGTATTCTCATTATAAACTTGTAAATTTAAATTATAATCATACTCAATTGCCTTCGCCGTCTTTCTAAATTCTTTACCCTTACCACTTTCAATATAGGATTTAAAAGCCGATAGATTATTCTTCTTTGAACTCGATAAAGATTCTAATACATCCTCTACATAAGGACGAGGATAGATTTTAGAATCCTTATGTTCCTCTGTCTTTTTCTTCATGCCCATCATCGTTGTCATCAATGTAGACACATCACTCGAACTCGATTGAATCTCAATCGGATAACTGGCCATTGTATCATTTTCCATTTGATCAATATACGACTGCATACCATGCGACAATGACATAATCAAAGCAATTCCAATAATTCCAATGCTTCCGGCAAAAGAGGTTAAAAAAGTACGTGCTTTTTTTGTCATTAAATTATTTAAACTTAATGAGCAAGCCATTTTAAAAGACATGCCAGGTCTTTTTAACACACTCGTATCCACATTTGTTTCTGTTTCATTAAAAGGATTGGAATCCGAAACTAAAGTGCCATCCTTTAAACGAATGATTCGGCTTGAATATTCATCGGCCAATTGCGGATTGTGTGTAACCATAATGACAAGCTTATCTTTAGAGATTTCCTTTAAGATCTCCATAATCTGCACACTTGTGGCACTATCCAAAGCACCAGTTGGCTCATCTGCCAAAATAATATCCGGATTATTGACAATGGCACGGGCAATCGCAACACGCTGCATTTGTCCACCCGACATCTGGGTTGGCTTTTTATGAATTTGATCCGAAAGTCCAACCTTATTTAAAGCCTCTATAGCTCTTTTTCTTCTTTCCTCTTTATTGACTCCCGTTAGTGTTAAAGCCAATTCTACATTACTTAAAACACTCTGATGAATGATTAGATTATAGGATTGAAACACAAAACCAACCTGATGATTACGATACGTATCCCAGTCTTTATCACTATAGTCCTTTGTACTTTTTCCGTTAATAATCAAATCACCCAAAGTATAATGATCCAAACCACCAATAATATTTAGAAACGTAGTCTTGCCACATCCACTCTGTCCAAGTATTGAAACAAATTCATGTTCACGAAAAGAAAGTGATACACCTTTTAATGCATGTACAATTTCATCTCCTGAAACATAATCTTTTATAATATTTTTACATTGAAGCATAAAATCCCTCCGCTTGAGTTAATTATAAAAAAATATCTCTTGATTTTTCAATCGACTGATTTTAACATATTGTTACGAAAGCAACAAGTGTTGATTATGAACAGAAAAATACAAATGACAAAAAAATTAATTCGTCTAGCTTTATTTGAATGTCTAAAAGAAAAAGACATCAATAAGATTACCATTTCTAGCTTATGTGAAAAGGCCGATATCAATCGTTCCACCTTTTATAAGTATTATGGAAGTCAATATGATGTCATTAAAGAAATGGAGCAAGAAGTCATTCAATTGATCAATGAACAATTAAATGATCAACCAAAAGAAACTTCTTTTATCCAATTACTCCAATTTTTAAAATCTAATAAAGAAACCATCAAAATCTTTTTTGAATGCAATGTCGACAATGAATTTCCTAAACAAGTTCTAGCACTCGATTCCATCAACAATCAGCTTGAACAAGTTTCGCAAAACGATCCATACATCAAAAACTACATTCTTTTTGGATCTCTAGCCACCATTCAACAATGGATTGATGCAGGATGTATTGAATCTTGTGAAGAGATTGCGAATATCATCAATCGTATTGTAGATAAATTAGTACGTTAATCAAGAATTCGCTTATTGTATACACGAATTGAAATCCTCATAGAAATAAAGTATAGAATAAAACTTGTAATCAATAAACCCACACTAAACATAATAGGATCTAATGTGTTCAATAACGATTCAATCGATTGAAAGAACTTAGGAATAAATTGATTTAAGAAAGCGAATAAGAAGGTACATCCAAACACAACTACAAACAATACAATTCTTCCTTTTTCGTTGCCTTCCTTTAATTGAAAAGACAAAGATAAAGCTAACAACAACAAAGCGGTTGATAAAATTATAAGTGTTTCCATAAAGCACTTTTACGGAAACAACCTAATATTGTGACAAACACAAAACCAATTCCCGTAATAATCAAAGAAAACAAATATTTTTCTTTCACATAATCCGATTTAGAAATAGGCAAAGTAAACAAAGTCTTTAAGCCGTGATTGGCTTCATCATACGAAAAAACTATCCTAATTCAAATGTCATCGTTAAACTATAACGTGCATATAGAAACTAAGCCGTGCATTTAGCGAGGCAGAACACAAATCGTTAAAGTAAGAACGGATAATACTCACTTGAAACGGTGAAACTAAAAACAGGTAACACAGTCTAGAATTAGACTACAAAGACTCCTTCTCGTGTTTGTTTAGAGTATTCTCTGAGTAAACATAAAAAAACAAAGAAACATATAAAGTCTCTTTGTTCTATGCATTCGAGATGTAATCACAGATGTTCTTAGATACAGGTGCTTTCAATGAAGGTCTTC
>OBJP01001105.1_pt1 | contig 12965 bp, 18 predicted proteins | sample 1519821 | NCBI WGS metagenome assembly OBJP01 (sample SAMN04209218, study PRJEB22552) | human gut metagenome | biome: gut; material: feces | host: Homo sapiens | place: USA: Oklahoma | reverse complement strand
GTGGAATACTCAAGTCCGTGGTGGACGGACATCTGTCTTCCCCACACGGACACATGTGTATGTCTCAGGCGGACACACTGTGCGCTGCAGGCAGACAATAATTGCGGTATAATTTTATAAAAACCATTGACAATGCGGTATAAATGTGATATTATATAATCATAGCAAAGAGATAGCAACAAGAAAAGGAGAGTGTTGAAATGACAAAAAAAGATTTTATCAAAGAAATTCGAAAGATTAACAGAGCATATAGAGAGGTCATTGGTGGTAAATGTGGGGGGTTTTTTATAAACAGTATTTATTTTTGTTACGAACACATCAGACTGCGCTTTGACGATGATAACGACGAATTATTTATATATGACAGAAACCGAAACAAAATTATGGCATGTGTCAGTTATAAAGATTTAAGAATTTAATATCTAAAATATATAAACTGCTGACCTATCGGCACGACGGGGAGAAAGAGGTATAAAATGACAAGAACAGTTGATTTAATCAAAAAACACACTCAGGAGTACAATGAGTATATGCTCAAAAATGGCGAGTACAGCTTCCACAGATTTACAGACGGTTCTATCCATTTCACAAAACCGGTGTTTGTTACTAGAAATATTGTGAAAGAAACTGGCATATTACCTCTCAGACCTGTAAGAGAGTTGGAAGAGCTTGTGAAAGCCACTATGGATGACGGCGCTTTAGTTACAATCAACGACCACATTAGATTTAGAGGACGTGACGTTATTTTAGGCGAAACTGAGATTGCGTTTTGTAATAGTAGTATTAGAATTGAATACACAGGGATTAGTAGCATATATGTCGATTTCAATCACGAACTGAGAAAAATCATGAAAGATATACAAAACGGTCGTTATGGGGAAATCGTTTTTATAGACGGCGTTAAAATAAGCACTCATGATTTAGTGCTGTTAGAACAGAAATTGGTGTATTTCCCAGACGATAACGATTTGCATACACACGGGGTATATAAAGAATATAGTGACGTCAAATTAATTGCCGATATTGCCGGATATTATATTTTTTGGAGGTCAGTAAGATGATAGCAACAACTACGAGTGATATAGTTTACGTGTCTATAGCTTTAATTATGATGTTTGTGTCGGGGTACATCCTCGGCACGACAGACGAAATGGGAAGAGAGAAAAGGAGAAAAGAAAAACTCAGTAGAAAACGAGAGCAAAGAAAGGAGTTGAAAAAACATTGAGAAAATTATCAGTACGATTAGATATGAGAATATACAACTGGGCAGAAGAATACGGAACAACAGTAAGTGAATATTTAGAGCACGCCGTGTATTCGGCTCTGGAGTTCGGCGGTAGAGGTTTTCAGTTCGAATCCATGAGGGTTGTACCGAAATATGACACAAGTGTGTACCTCACAGATAAAACTTTTAGAGAAGTAAAGAAGTTGGCAAAACATAACAACTTGAGCAAAGCACAGATACTGAATCGTTCCGCGATAATGTTTCACGTGAAACATATTCACGATGTAGAACGAGAGGAAATGGAGAGTGAGCAGTGGCATGATGATAGATTATGCAAAACGCCGTACTAAAGTTATAAGAAAGCTTAAAGTCTTAGCGCAAAACAAAAATTTCGGCATGGGCGCAAAGAGTAATATACAATACATGTTACAGCAATTACCACCAGAAAGTCAGATAAAAACCGCCCGCCAGAAACGAGGCGCAATGGAAGCACTAGAACAAGCTGAGAAATCTGATTTATACAGTGTATCAGGGCAAAGGAGAATTGCCAGACGAAAAATGGCAAAACTTGAAAAGCTGGGGATTAAATTTAAGACTTATAAAGAGCTCAATGAGTTTGGTGAGTTCATGGAATCTGTTCGCGATTATTCATTGGGGCGAGTATACGACAGCACAAAGGCGCTAGAGTTGTTTATTGATAGAGGTGAAAAATCTGGTGATGAATTACTCAATCAGTACAGGGAATGGCAAAAAGCAAAGAGAAGAATTGATACGTAGAGTACAACAGATATATAGAACACCTAACATGAGAGGAAAACAACGCTTTGCAAAACAGTCATACCGAAATTGTATATGCGCTTTTGATATCGAAACTACACGACTTCCTGAAATCGAACAGAGCATCATGTATTTATGGCAATTTGCGGTATTACTTGATGATAACGAAATAATATGTGTGTACGGGAGAAACTGGAACGAACTTGAAGAATTGTTTACTGGAATCGAAGATGAACACCTTATCACAATGATTTTCGTTCACAATCTGTCATACGAATTTCAGTTTTTGCGCTCACATATAGGAATAAAGCCGGATGAGGTGTTTTCTCTCAAACCTCGAAAAATACTCAGAATCAGGGCAGGAAATCATATGCAAGGAAATTTGGAGTTTCGATGCTCATACATGCAGACACATAAGAGCCTTGACAAGTTCCTGAGCGATAGTGGGGTTGAGAACCAGAAGTTGAAAGATTTTGATTATGACAAGCGTAGATATCCGTGGACAGAATTAACACCCAAAGAAATTGAGTACGGGTGCAACGATGTTATCGGATTATTACAGGCAATGCATAAACGATTGGTGGATAATAACGATACTCTATACACTCTACCATTAACATCTACAGGTTACGTCAGGCGAGAAGCAAGGCAAGCTATGAAACAGTACAATTATAAAAAACTGCACAGCATGATGTGCGACACAAGCTTATACACACTTCTTAGAGAAGAATTCAGGGGTGGCGATACTCACGCAAATAGATATCATGTAGGGAAAATACTCAATAATGTTGCTTCCTTCGACAGGGCAAGCTCTTACCCAGACGTTATGCTCAATTGTGAATTTCCAATGACAAAATTTGTGCGACAGGGAAATTGCGGTATAGAGGATATTGACAGGTGGACAAAATTCCGCAAGGCTTATGTGGGGCGATTTCATTTCCGAAACATCAGGCAAAAAGATGTATATTACGGTGCCCCTTATCTCACAAAAGACAAGGGCTATTGCATAAGCACAGAATCAGTTTGGGACAATGGACGCCTACTCTCAGCCGATGAATACTCGTGTACACTAAACGACGTTGATTTTGGAATTGTAAAAGGAGAATACGTTTGGGACAGCGTGGAACTTACAGATTTTTATACAGCAGGGTATGGTTACCTCCCAGAATCGTTGCGAAATCTGGTGAAACGCTTATTTACAGATAAAACGTCTTTAAAAGGCGTTGAGGGTAAGGAAATTGAGTACGCTCTGTCAAAAGAATTGATAAACTCACTATACGGGATGTCTGCGCAAAACCCTGTCAAGCCAGATATCATCTACAGTAACACCGAAAAACCATTCTCGGTTGAGGATGGGGACACAGAGGAAAAGTTAATGAAGTATAACAAAAGGGCATTTATGTTATACGCATGGGGCTGTTGGGTGACTGCTCACGCAAGACAAAGGCTCAAGCTTGCCGTGAACATAGCTGACGAGGATTTTGTTTACTGCGACACAGATTCGTGTAAAATACTGATTACAGAAAGATATACCGAAATCCTAAAGGGGTTTGACGAGCTGAATAATCGGTTAAAGAACGATTCTTCAGAAAATGGTGGTCATGCCACAGACCCAAAGGGCGTAGAACATTATCTGGGTGTATACGAGTATGAGGGTACATCCGACAGATTTATAACCTTAGGTGCAAAAAAATATGCTCAAGAAAAAAACGGCAAACTTGAAATCACGATAGCGGGCGTGGGAAAGAAAAAAGGTGCGGAAGAATTGCGGAAAATGGGCGGTTTGGAAGCTCTGAAAATCGGAACCACATTCAGGACTGCAGGTGGCACAGAATCTGTCTATAATGATACAGATTATGGTTATTACAACCCTGACCCAGACAACCCGGATAAAAGTGTGTGCATTACCAGAAACGTTGTCATACGCCCGTCTGAATATACTGTTGGACTTACTCTCGAATACCTAAACGTCCTCAACAGTGTTGACTTGTGGCATGATTTTTTAAAAAATACCAAAGAAAAGTCTTGACATACACACTCACATATGCTATTATATACTTGTAACAAAAACAAAATAGAAAAGGAGTTGAAAAACATGATTACAAGAAGCATTGAGAAAGTAACAGCAAAGATTACAGACGAAAACGGACAGTCTGTAGAAAAGACCTACTACGGCGCAAACGTAACAGCTACAAAGATTAAAAAATCTTATGAAGCTGAAACAGGAGTAAAAGCTGTGAAAGTTTCTATGGATACTGAAGTTGTAAAAGCATCCATGTCAGAAGCTGAATTTGTACACTACGGAAAAGTAGAGTAGGAGCACATTAAGAAACAAACAGGTCGCAATCTGAAACAACTCCCAGCTGTGGGTAAAACAGCATAAAAGAAAAAAGGAGAAAACATCATGGAAATTATTAAAACAAACATTCAGGAAAACGAGTACACAATGGAGTTAATGTATGCAATGTTCGAGGACGAGAACAGAATCCGTCTTTCCGACACTGCCGGAACAACTGTGGAGTTTGACCACTATGCTATTGTCGAAGATGAAAACGCAAAGGGCGAAGTTGTGAAAACTCTGTCAATCGAGGATGCGGAAACACACAGCGTTTATGTGACGACATCTACCTCATTCATTCAGGCTTTCGAGCGCATTATCACAATGGCTGAAAAATGTGGAGAGGACTTCCGAAAAGTATCTGTATTTTTCAAAAAATCACAGCGTGGAAGAAACTTTTTAGTAGCAGGTTATGTGAAATGAAGAAACCCGAACTGTACGACAGTAACGGTTATGTGAATATAAGGGGCATCTTGGAAACAGGGTGCCCTTTTATCTTTATATGGGGCGGTAGAGGAACGGGGAAAACTTATGGTATTTTGAAACACGCTGTGGAAAACAATAAAAAATTCATTTACCTACGCACCCGACAAACTCAGATAGATATGATACGCACACCACAATTTAATCCGTTTAAGCAATACAATGCCGACTGTAACAGACGTATCACCCCGTCACCTATCAATAAAATGTATTCAGGTTTTTATGATACAGCGTTTGATGAGAAAACAAAAAAATACACAAATTTGGGGGAACCACTAGGCTACTCAGCAGCACTCGGCACTATATCCAATTTACGAGGGTTCGGGGCAGCGGACGTTGAGTTGATGTTTTATGACGAGTTCATCCCGGAAAAGACAGAACCGCAGTTAAAAAACGCTACAATCGCTCTCTTAAATGGATATGAAACCATAAACAGAAATCGAGAGCTTATGGGGGATAAGCCTTTACAGCTCATATGTGCATCAAACAGCGAAAACGCAAACTGCGACATATTCGCAAAACTAGGTTTAATCCGTAAAGTCACTGATATGCACAAAACAGGGCAGGAATTTAGCTATTTGCCTGATAGAGGTATTATCCTTATCAATCTTGCCAACTCCCCGATTTCACAGGCGAAATCTGAAACGGCTGTGTACAGAATGGTTGGTAAAGACAGTGATTTTTACAAGATGTCAATTCAGAATGATTTCTATGCTGAGGACTATTCGGACATCAAATCTGAACCCATAAATGAGTACGTCCCCATTGTGACAGTTGGAGAAATAACCATATACACACACAAGAGCAAGGAAAAACTGTATATTACACAGCACCTACAAGGCTCACCCCAAATCACCTATTCCACGTCAACAAGAGATTTAACAGCTTTCCGGCACAAGTTCATATGGGTCTGGGGGATGTACCTTGACGGGTTAGTGAGTTTTTCTGATATCGAATCAAAATATTTACTTGACAATTATTTCAAGATGTGATACTCTATCATTGTAGGGGGAGTGGTACAAAACCGACGGGCGGAACCCGTGTACATGAGTTTGGTTGGCTCACAGCACTTCCCCTCAATTCAAAAGAGGGGGGTGACAATATGGAATGGATTCAGGCAGTAAGCCAGTTATTTAGCTCTTTAGGTGTACCTGTAGCGTGCCTTGCAGTAACCTTTTATTTATGGTACAGGGAGACTGAAAACCATAAAGAAGAGATACACAACCTCACAGAGGTTCTGAACAACAACACGATGGCAATTCAGAAACTTGCAGACAAACTGGACGTAAAGGAGTGATACCATGCCATTAGGCGCAAAAATTCTACTAGACCCCGATATGGAAGAACAGTACGGAATGATTGACATCATACCAGACTGCGACGTATATGGTGAATACAAGATAAACACAAAGAGTTCCCCTCTGATGTTGCGTGATAAGCCAGATACAAACGCAGATATCATTGTAGAGATGCAAAAAGGACGTACTATTTTTTGTTACGGGTTCACAGATATCACTATGAACTGGTATCTTTGTGAATACTCCGACAGCGGAAAGATTTATGCAGGTTTTTGTAATAAAAAATATTTAATAAAAAAGGAGTGACAACATGAAAATCGAGGATATCATCGCCCTTGCAGGGGCAGGATTTAGCAAACAGGACATCATCAAGATTGCAGGTACAGGGTCAATTCCGACTCCGACTCCGGCTCCGATTCTGACACCGACACCGGCATCAGCACCGGCACCAGTACCAGTTCCGGCACAGGTTCCGGGGAACACTCAGGACGTTTTTAATCAGCGTATGGGCGTTCTGGACAATCGGTTAGATGAAATTACTAGATTGATTCAGGTGGGTAACCTGAGTAACTCTCAGATTCCAGAACCGCCGACAACTGACGATATGTTAGCATCAATTATTAATCCACCAGTAAAGGAGTGATATTATGGGTTCAGCAAATACATTAACGACGGGCGCACCGAACGTAGCCAATTTTAGCTCAGTTGCTATTCTGAATGCAATTGTAAGTCAGGCGACAGGCAACACACCACTTAGCCCGATTTCGACTGACGGTTTTACTTCGGTTGCTACAACTGCACTCGAATTAGGAATAGACCCGTTACTGAATGCAATTTCTCAGGTTCTTAGCAGGACTATTTTCTCTATCAGACCCTATTCCCGAAAGTTTAAGGGGTTATATCAGGATAACATGAGATTTGGAAACCATGTGCGTAAACTTAACATCGCAGATTCTGATTGGGATAAAGATGATAGATACGACCTGGAAGACGGACAGAGCGTGGACGATCAGGCAGTGGCTATTCCAAAAATACTACAGACAAATTTCTATGGACAGAACGTTTACCAGAGACAGATTACACTGTTTAGAGACCAGTTAAACGTTGCTTTACAAAATGAACAGGAATTTCAGAGATTTGTTACTATGATTATGACAAATGCGTCTGATTTGATTGAACAGGCACATGAAGCAACAGCAAGAATGACGCTTGCGAACTTTATCGGGGGTAAAGTTAAAGGGGACACAGACAATGTTATTCATCTTGTGACAAAATACAATGATGTAGCAGGAACTTCACTGACAACTGACACGGTAAAACAGCCTGAAAATTTTGTGCCGTTCATGAAGTGGGTGACAGGTTACATCAAAACAGTGTCAGACTGGATGTCTGAGAGAACACAAAAGTTCCACATTAACGTGACAGGAAAAGAGATTTCCAGACATACGCCATACAACAAACAGAAACTGTATCTGTATTCTGAGGAACTGAATAACATTGATGCTACTGTTATGTCCTCTATCTTTAACGACAGCTATCTGAAAATGGCAGACCACGAGAAAGTTGGATTTTGGCAGAACATTGACACCCCCGACGGTATCCATGTAAAAGCATCATATATGGATGCGTCCGGTAATGTTGTTACTGATTCCGAAGGTACAGCCACTTCAAATATTTTCGGAGTATTATTCGACGAGGAAGCAGTTGGTATCACAACTTATGGCGAGTGGTCTGCACCGTCACCGTTTAATGCACGGGGTGGGTACAGTAACATTTTCTGGCATTTCAATGACAGATATTATAACGACTTCACAGAAAACGGAGTTGTGTTCTTATTAGATTAATAAGGTGGTGATAGCATGAGAGTTCATTTTTACAATGTAGGAAAACGTAAAAATTCTACATGGGTTCCTCCAGATTCTTCTGCTATTGTGACTAGAACAGGGGCTTTACGTAGCCCCTCTTCTATTTCAAGTCCAACGCTGAGCGTACAATATAACGATGCTTCTGGGAATCCGACTAATTTGAATTACTGTTATGTTGAAGAGTTTAACAGATATTATTTTGTAAAAGACTGGACGTTTGAAGAGGGTCTATGGATTTGTTCATTAGAGTGTGATGTATTAGCAAGCTTCAAAAGCAAAATCATAGAAGAAGAATTTTACATTTTACGGAGCAGTGCCACTTTTGATGGTTCTGTAATAGACAATTTTTACCCCGCAAAATCTGGTTACACAAAAAAGGCGCAAGAAATTAGCGTACTGCCAGAAGGTGCAAGCACAGGTTGGGTAACAGGGTTCATTATACTGACAGTAGTAGGTCAAGAGGGTGCATTAGAATATTACCAATTTCAAGTAACAGATTTCACGACGTTCTGCCAGAAAGCATTCGGCGACATAGATTGGGCTGATATCAAAGAATCAGGAATAAAAGATTCCATTGTTAAAATTGTTATGAACCCATTCCAGTACGTGTCAAATTGTATGTGGATGCCTTTCGGTATACCCGGCGGAACAGAAGTGTCAGAACTTCCGTTAGGATATTGGAAAATTCCTGCAGTATGTACAAAATTGAATGCACTTTTAGCATACAAACTAAAACGGAGTGTGACATTGTCAAGTCATCCTCAGGCTTCTAGAGGTGATTACCTGAACCACGGCGCATATCATCGGTTGGAAATAGCCTCAAGACTATTTGGTGTGATGCAAATTGACACCAATAAAATAAATATTAGCGCTCCAATTAATGTTGATTTCCGAATAGACCCGAGAACAGGTGTATACGATATCTCGTTTACTAATAATAATGCACTACTCGGCTATAGTTCTGGCATGTATGGTGTTCCTGTTCAAATAAATGAAGCTAGAAACAATCCTCTTGAGGGTGTGATATCATCTGTAGCCGCACTCGGTAGTATTGCTTCCGTTCAACTCATGAAAGGAGTTGGGTATATCGGGAACGCTGTAAATGAGTTCCTTCCTACAGTGTCGTCAAAAGGGTCTAACGGCTCAACTATAGGAACCGATGGTTGGATATCATTTTTTCAATATTTCCTAACAGTTACTGACGAGGACAACAGTGAAAATGGGAGACCGTATATGAAACGTGGTACTTTTAAGTCACTGGGAACCGGATATTATTTGGTAGAACATGGGGACATGAATATTACAGGGGCTTATTCAGATGAGATATCAAGAGTTAAATCATTGTTAGAAGGGGGCGTTTATTATGCATAGAAACATCAGAAATGACAACTCAGCATTATTAATAGGTCTTTCCATTGGTGGCTCTGGGGGTAACGGCGGTGGAATCCCCCTGCCGTCTGGAAAATGGAATGTGATAGTTACAGACAAAGAGAACGGATATTTTACACTAGAACAAATGAAGCAAAATGCAGCCAATATTAACAACTACTTTAAGGAAAGAGGATGGAGTGCGACAGCCAGAATGGCACTTTTGGGGAACATGGAAAAAGAAAGTACCATGAATCCCGGATTAATTGAAGTTGGTGGCGGTACTACTCCGGCAGGCCCGGGAAGAGGTCTTGTACAGTGGACACCCGGTCAGAATCTTCTCACAGTTTTAGACGTGCTGTACGGGGGGCATGATGATTGGTACGATGGGGGAAAACAGTGTGCTGTTTTGTTTGCTGAATATCAGGAAAGTGTGGGGGATGCACATAGAGGTATTGAACCGCAGTGGTATCAGACATCTAGTTATCCAATAACATGGAGACAATGGGCAACTGGAAACTATGATTTAAAATATCTAACAAATGCGTTCATGTACAATTATCTCAGACCCGGTGACCTGAATCAGCCTGATAGATATGTAAAAGCGCAATACTGGAGTTCAATATTTATAAAGGGGTGATATGATGCCATACAGTTATGAAATGATAAACTTGTTTAACTCGTCTTACAGTCCGTCAACTCTTCACACAAAAAACACTCAAATGTTCACGTTTTTCAAGAAGTATTTACTCGAGAAAGTTATGTCTGTGTTTGAATTTGAGTTACCTGAAATGTGGGATAGGAATTATTTTCTGTACTCGTTGTTTTTAAATGGCTATCTGGCAATTGTGAATACGGACAAGTTTGGTGTTATATGTCAGCATTGTGGATTGAGAGGGTATAATATCTATTACAATCCCACACATGCCATAATTGTCAATCCTCTATTGACTGGAATTTTAGAACCTAAAATTGGCACTCAGTGTTCTCTCATCAGATTACAGCCAAATTATAGTGGTGTTTCTGATATCGTAAATTACTATGCAGATAATATGGCTATGACTGCTGAAACGTGTGAAATGAATATCATGAATAGCAAGCTATCATTCCTTTTCGCTGTGAGAGGAAAAAGCCAGGCTGAATCAATGAAGAAAATTCTTGACCAGGTGATGAGGGGTGAGCTAGGGGTTTTCTATGATGAAAAACTGAAAATGGGAAATGACAATATCCCATTAGATTTTTTTAACAATGACTTAAAAAAGAATTTTATTGCCCCAGAATTACAGGACACGTTAAGACGGTGGGAAGAAATGTTCTGTAATGAGGTTGGTATCCCGAACATAAGAAGCGACAAGAAAGAACGTATGATAGTGGATGAAGTGAACAGCAACAATATTGAATGTTTCACAAAAGCGGAACTGTGGCTTGAAACACTAAAAGAGGGGGTTGAGCAAACCAACAAAATGTTCAATCTTGACCTCGACGTTAAATTGCGTCATAATGAAGGGGGTGGGAATAATGCCCGGGGAACTTTACTTGCAGGGTCTGCTAGCATGGAATGAGAATCTGTTGAAAGATAATTTCATAAGCCATTTACCTATCAATATGGTGAATGATATTGGAAAGGATAATATTCAGAACTATGTGTTGTTGAAATGTGCTGAACTGGAAGTTCTGATACCGTCACCTACTGAAATGGCGTTGGCTTTAAATTCGTGGGCTTCAGTGAATGAGAGATTGTTCTCAATCATCTATGATATAGAACTTGCTATTTCCACGACAGAGGGTGCAAAAACAGAAACGATTACGAGAGACAGGAAAGGAAAATCTGAAACAGAAGATAAAGAAAATTTAAAACAGGAAAGTAATAGTGGGACGAGTGGGGCAGATTCAACAGCCGAAAAAGTGGCAGGGTTTAATTCTACGTCACTTGTGGATAAGGGAAGCACAACCATTACTTATGGGGGAAAAGCAAGCTATGATGAGACAAATAACAACGCGAAAAATTCTAAAAATGAAACGACAGAAACGGAAAAAGAAACAAGGTCTACAGGGATGTCGGAACTTGAAGTGCTGGATTTCAAGCTTGAAAAATCTATGAGTGCTTTGAGTAAGATTACTGAATTGTTTAAAGAAGAGTTTTTCTTATTGGTATATTAAGGAGTGTGAGAAAATGTTTAAATTTCCGTATACAAATTTTCATGAAATGAATTTAACATGGATTATAGAAACGGTAAAGAAGTTAGTAGACGAGTGGGTTGAAATGCAGGGTGATTTCTCCAATTTACAGGGTGACTTTGAGGAATTAAAGAAGTATGTGACAGATTATTTTGCAAAGCTTGAAATTGACAAGGAAGTACGAAAAATCCTAGAGGAAATGAAAACTAGCGGTGAGCTTTCAGAAATTATTTCAGATGCATTATTACAGGGTGCGTTGGCAAGAGTTAATAAACCCACAGTTCTTATTCTGGGTGACAGTTACGGTGCAGGGGAAAACCTCTCTAATAAAGAAAATTCGTGGGCATATATGCTTAAAAATGCCCTCGAAAAAAATGGATATACAGTGAAACTGAGTGCCATTGGTGGTTATGGTTTTAAAGCGGACGGAACAAAAACATTCACCAGTATGTTAAACACGTTAGCTGCCAGTATGACAACGAATGACAAAACAAATGTTGTAAAGGTAATTGTAGGTGGTAGCTATAACGACCGAAATGCTTCTGAAAGTGATATCAGTCAGGGCATGAATGAGTTTCAAAGTGCCATTTCAAACAATTTTGAAAACTGCAAAAATGTTGTTGTGTGTCCTATGGGTTGGACATGGGAAGGACATCAGCAGGGGATTCACACATCAACCACGTATATCAGTGTGATTAAAGCAATTAAAATCTGGATGTACTCGTCAGCTCAATTGGGATTCAGTGTTATCCCTGCATATCAGGGAATGTTGTATGAATCCTCCTTTTCAAATGACGGCGCGCACCCGTCCGATCAGGGGCAGAAGAATATTCTGAATATGGTGATTGGAGCGTTTGACGGACTTTATTTTAAACCAATTAACAGTATCGAATATGGTACAACGTTTACAAAAACATCTAGTATTCCCGGTAAAGGTGGTGCGAAAATTAGATATTCCATTTTCAATGGTACTGCTAAAGTAAGATGTTTGGAGCTAAAGCTCAGTGAGATAAATGTGCCGAACCAGAAACTGGACGGAACACCATTAGAGATTGGTACTATTGACAGTCCGGCAATTCATTTTAATGCAACAGATTGTACGTTCCCGTGTAGTGTGATTCTTAGGGGAAAAGAAACTGACACTGCAGGAGAAGCAAACTTGTTCACAATGGTGCAAGGAAGTATTAAAATTTCAGAGAAAAAAGTATATTTAATTATGCAAGCGATTAATACTGCAAAAAGGAATTATTTAAAATATGACATCAATCAGATAGAGTGTGTAGATTTTGGGGAATTTGTCTTTGACCCACTTTTCCAGTAATCGAACAAATGTTTGGCCTCGACTTCGGTCGGGGTCTTTTTTGCGTGTCCGCCAGAGACATACACATGTGTCCGTGGGGGGAAGACAGATGTCCGTCCACCACGGACTTGAG
>OBJP01001094.1_pt1 | contig 13042 bp, 10 predicted proteins | sample 1519821 | NCBI WGS metagenome assembly OBJP01 (sample SAMN04209218, study PRJEB22552) | human gut metagenome | biome: gut; material: feces | host: Homo sapiens | place: USA: Oklahoma | reverse complement strand
GAATATAAATAATTATCAAAATAAATATCATCTAGATAATATGTTCCTGCGTTCCATTCACCAATTCTAATTCCCGCTATTTTAGTTTTATCGATCTTATTAAAATCAGATACTTTGATACAATATTGGACCCATTTATCCTTTGTTGTACTTGGACTTCGCCATCCAAAATCTGACTCCTTTCCATCAGTATCAATCAATGATACTTGAAGGGTGTTACTTCCTTGGGTATCTTTGATATAGAAAATTAAATATTTTAAATCTGCCGCATTAACAGCATGATTAAAATCAATTTTTATACTTCCTTTACTAGTACTAGCGGCTTCACTCTTAGTTTTTACATATTTTAGACTTTGTTCACCACTATGTTTTTCATTTGTAACAATTGTTCCCGATGCCCCATTAGCTGCACTAAAATTATTTTGGTCTTCAAATGTTTGAACAACTACAGGTGTATAAATCCGATTATCTTGATGATCAATAATATAATCAAATTCATAAACTTCACTAATATTTTGATTATCGACTACAATTGCCTTTAAAGTCATAGACTCATCGATTGTAAGACTATTGCTATATTTAGTACTGCTAATAGTTGGCTGACTTCCATCAACTGTATAATAGATTGATTGTCCTTCTCCAGCCGTAAGGGTAACTTCAAAACTATCATTATATGTACCTGTGTTTTTACTTGCACTTAATTTTAAATCTTTAGCCAAGACATCTGTAAATTGAACATCATCAATTAAATAACTACCTTTATTCCATTCACCGATAACAACACCAGTAATCTTACTTAAATCAATATTTTTAAATTGATCTAAAGATACAGATAATTGACTCCATTTACCCGCCGTTACATTCCCTGTCCAGTTGCCACTAGTAGCATTACCACTGGCATCAATTAAATGGACTTTAGCACTATTCGTTCCATTGTCTTTGATCCAAAAAGTTAAATACTTGTAGTTTGAAACATCGACTGATGTCTCTTTTGTTATTACCAAACTACGTTCACTAATACTAGGATCACCACTATTGGCAAGCTCTAGTTTAGCTACTAATTTTCCCGTTCCTGTTGCAAATCCCTCAATAAAACTAACCGCCGCATTGTTTGATCCGTCAACATTTGAATCATTACCTTCAAAATCCGCAAATACCAATGGTTCTTTATAATTGGACTCATTTAAGGCAAAAATTCCTGTCGGTACGAAACTTAACAGCATTGCTATAATAATTGCAATCGAACCAGCTTTTTTAATTTCTCTAATTACTCTCTTCATAGTTCCCTCCATTTAATAGAATGATTATAATTCATTGGTATAAATAAAGTTTATACTATATCATTATAAATGTAAAGGCTTTCTTTGTGCACTGCTAATATTTAACTGCAATATAAAAGAAGCCTAACTTTAATAAAATTAGACTTCTTATTATGAATCAATGACTATAACTATTTATTTTTATCGTCTATTAATATGTTTTACGTTTTTTTAAAACTAATGTGCTAGCTAAAATACTCATTGCCGCAAAACTTAACCAAACCATTGTATTTGTTGTATCACCTGTTTTTGGTGAATCTACTTTTTCTGAATTTGGTTTATCTGGTGTTACTGCCTCTTTCTTTTCTAATGCCGCAAGAGCCTCATTAATAGCAGCTGCCATCGCATCAACATCTTTTTGTTTCGTGATATCTAAGCCCCGTTTAACAGCTTTAACAGCAGCATCAACTTTTGAAAAATCTGTATACTCATCTTTATTTAAAGCCTCAGCTTTTGCAATTGCTTCGTCAACTTTTGAATAATCTGCATCTTTTAATGTTAGATCGATAATTGCCTGTTCAATAGCGGCTGCATACCCATCAACAATACTTTGTTCTGTAACTCGGATGCTACGATCAATATTATCAATTGCTGTATTAAGCTTTTCTACTGACTCAGTTGTATAAATGCTTAGATCTTCAGGAATCTTAGCAATTGCTTCATCAACTTTTGTAAAATCTGCAGGACGAATCAAATAATCTGTATGTTTTTGTGAATAAAGATCCATTAACTTTATAATTCTATCCATATCATGCTCTTTGCTAGGAGTATCGCACCATACACATTGCATACTTCCAATAATTGGTAATTCATTTGAAGCACCTGTTACATCAGTAAATTTTTTATTGTTAATATTGTTTACAGTACTATTGTAGTTATATCCTCCGGTATCAATATTTCCTAATACCCAATACCATGCATCATTAGTATTTAAGATCTTATGACCTTTATTTACAAGATATTCAGCTTTAGCGACATTGAATCCCCACCAGCCAGCAGTCCAGTATGAAATGATAATATCTTGATCAAATGTTCCAGAACTATCTTTTTTATTATAGTAGATACCATCATTAAAACACATTGGCTTCATTCCTGCATCTTTAATGATTTTTGCTAAATCGTTAGCATAAACAACAAATTCATCATATAAACCAATTTTTTGTAATTCTCCCCATCCTGGATTACTGAACACATCATTGGCATATTCATCAGCACCAAAATTGAAAATTTCAGATACATTTGCATTTGCAAAATAGGTAACATATTTTTTTACTAACTCTTTAGTGAATGCAATAGCTTCATCACTTTCGATATTAACTGTACGTTCTGATTCTTTTCCATTATAACTATAACGTACATTTTTCATCCCTAATTCTTCCATTGCAACTAAAATAGAATCCATATGACCAGGACTATTAATAACTGGAATAATGTGTAATCCTCTTTCTTTAGCATAAGCAACAATCCGATTCATTTCAGTCTCATTTAAAGCATTACCGTTTGGATCTTTATAATAATGATCATTTCCTGCTGTAATTGCTTTTTTCACCGCTTCACTTGCATATGTCTTACCATCAACAGTAATTGACATATCATCTAGGAAAAAACGTAATGCATCATTCCCTAACAAAATTTGAACATCTGTGTAACCATTTAAATAAGCTTTATCAATAATTTGTAAAAGTTGTTCTTCTGAAAAGTATTTTCTCCCGGCATCAATAGAAAACACCCGCTTCATTCCTTCTTCAGCTGCATAAATCTTTGCCATACCAACATTTGCAATCGTCCCAAAAAGCATTGTCAGCACCAGCATAGCTGAAAATAATTTTTTTAATCCTTTCATCTTATCCTCCTTTTCCGTATAGAACAGCGATAATATAATTAATCCTATTAAATAAAATATAAAAGACCAAATTGAAATTTATACGAAAACAACTGCATATAGCTACACGTTATTCGTATTTCTCCAATTTGGTCTTGCCTAATCTAATAGTAACAATCCTATCGCCATATATTATGATAACTTTTCTAATGAGTAAAAGTCAACCAATATAATAAAAATATATCATTTTATAAAAAAGAAACCAATAATGGTTTCTAATTTAAATCTCGCTCAATTCGTTCTTCATTAATTATTTCATATAACATCGTACTATCTTCTTTTAAGACATGTTCGCGAAGTTCTTTAACCTTAACAGTCAGACGACTACGTCCAAATTCAATTTCGATTTCATCACCAACTTTAAGTTTTGTGCTTGGTTTAGCGACTTTACCATTAACTTTTACCCGTGAACTTTCACTAATTTCCTTTGATAAAGTACGACGCTTAATAATTCTCGATACTTTCAAAAATTTATCTAATCTCATCTTATTTACTCATTACTGCTGTGATTGCTGGAACAACTTGTTTTTTTCGAGAAATTACCCCTTTTAATGTCGCTTGATGATCATTTAATTTAATATTAAATGCTTCTTCAACCAAATATGGTTTAGGCCCAGCAACAAAGATTTCACTATTAGCATTAATAATATCTGTTAATAATAATAAAGTAAAATCTAAACGGTTGTCTTCTGCAAATTTGTCCATATAGTCAAGCATATCTGCTTTATATGGCATAAATCCTTCAATATCCATTGAATTAACTTGTCCAACACCAACAGTTCCTTGTTCAAATGGGAATTTTTTGAAATCTTGATTAAAGATTTCTTCAACTGTTTTACCAACTAATGAAGTTCCTGCTTTAAACATCTCCATAGCAAATTCTTCAATATCAACCCCAGCGATCTTAGCTAATTTACGAGCAGCCTTAGTGTCTACAGGTGTACATGTTGGTGATTTGAATAATAATGTATCTGAAATAATTGCTCCTAATAAAGCCCCAGCAATAGATTGAGGAATTTCTACATCATTTTCATCAAAAATCTTTGTTACGATCGTTGCCGTTGATCCTAATGGTTCACCCCTAAATAATAATGGTCCGATCGTTTGAATATCGGCAACACGATGATGGTCAACAATTTCTAAAATATCAGCTTCTTCAATTCCAGGAATTGATTGACCACGCTCATTATGATCAACTAAAATAACTTTCTTTCTTAATCCTTTTAATAAAGCAAAACGAGAAATACTTCCAACGCAACGATTATTTAGATCAAGAACTGGATAACTACGATATCTTGTTTCACTCATGACCTCTTTTACATGATCTAATGTATCATCTGTTGAGAATAATTTTAAATCTCCCTTTTGCATGATATATTCTACCGGAATTGCCTGAATAATTTGTTGTGAAGTTAAATATGTATTAAAAGAAGTTGAAATAACACTGATTCCCTTTTCTTTTAATTTATTTAGTACTTCAGCTTCAACACCCAAAGATCCAGTTAAAATAATCAATGAAACCTCAGCATCAATCATTGAATTAACAGCATCATCACGATCACCACCAATAATTACAATATCTCCTGGTCTAACACGTTTACTAGCTTCTTCACCACGCATTGCTGCAATATGAAGATCACCTTCGATTGTTTTTAAATTATGGTTTAAATAAATTACTGATGCCTCTAATGTATCAATTACATTTTCAATTGGTGTATGCGCATCTTTTAATAAACTACTATCCCATTTTTCCATATACCCTTCAACAATATTAGAAGTTGATAATAATCCTAATAATTGTCCATGATCATCTAAGATTGGTGCTGATTTTAAGTTCTGTTGTTTCATTAAAGACCATGCAGTCTTTAATGTTAATTCTTTTGAAAATACAGTTACTTTATCATAGTTTAAATCTTCTACTTTTTGCTTAACAGTTTTTAATAAAGTTGGTATTTCTAAATTAAATCTTTTTAAAACATACTCAGTCTCCCGACTTACCTCACCCAATCTTACTGGTACGGCATTATAACGGTCAATTGCTTTTAATAAATAAGCATATCCAATTGCCGAACAGATTGAATCGGTATCAGGGTTTTTATGACCACTTACATATACTAATTCTTTCATTTTACTCTCCTATTTTTCCATCTTTTTTAAATAACGATATACTGTAGGTTCAGAAACTGCCAATTTTTCAGCTACTAAAACAATAGCTCCTTTTACTTTAAAAGTACCTTTTTCTTGTAAGTATTTAACAACCTTGATCTTTTCATCAACATTCAAACGTTCTGCTAAGAAATAACTTGGGAAACCCATTTTCTCTAAACATTCTTTAATATAAAGATCAATCATTTCATCTAACGGTGAAGATAAAATTTCAACTGGATTATCCATCTTAAACTCAATATCTTTTTCATCTTTAATACCTAAGATTTTTTTAATCGTCGATGTTAAATATTCTAAATCAGAAATATTTACATTGATACAAAGCATACCTACTGGCATTTCCTTACCAGGCTCTTTAATAAAATAAGTTGCTGAACGCATTAATTTTCCATCTGGTCCAGTTGTCTTGTAATTCATTACATAATCATTATCTAAATACTGTTTTTCTTCTAAATAATGTAATGATAAATTTGATAATTTAGCCCCAACTTCTCTTCCTGAGTTGTGGTTATTAGCAATTGCAACGATTTCTTGCTCTTTTGAAGTTAAATCATGTAACGCAATTTCAACGTTATCGCCTAAAGCCTTCCCTAAAAATTCTATCATTGCTGCATATGGTTCCAAATATTTATACATAGTTATCACTCCTTCATGGCAATTATACACGAATTCTAAACAAAATAACAGTATTTTTTATCATGATAATAATTGTTTTAGAAATTTCTAACTTTATTATCACTATAATATCTAAATGTTATTTAGTTTTATCATGATAAAAAGCACTAATATAATACTAGTGCTTTATTCTTCATACAGACTAACTGAATCATCTATAATTGCTACAATAAAATTCTTTTCAATTTGAGAAGTGATCCCCGTTTTATCGACCAAATTAATTACTATTTTTAGTTTATCACCATTCTTAAAGTCATTAGCAGGAATTGAAAAAAGAATATTTCTTTGCTTATCTGCTGTAACTTTAACAGTATGCTTCTGATCATTTAAATAATAAAACCCATCGAATTTTACTAATTTATTATCTTTTTTATATTTTGACAATATACCACTCTCATTCAAATTTACAGTATCATCTGGGTTTAACGTAATGTTTAACGAATCCTGCTGATAGATTATTTCATAAACTTCACCATAATTAAGTTTCAATTCAGGCAATATATAATCTGCAACATTTTTTAATAACTGTGCTTGTTTACTATCTGTTCCAATTGTCACGGCAGCATTTAAAATATTATCAATAGGTAAATCTTCACTTGTCTTAAAATGTCCATCACTTAATGTTAATAGATATGACCGATCATCATAATGCTCATAATCTAAAACAACTACCACACTACTAGTATCCTCATAATTCTTAACAACTAGATCAATTTTGACTTTCATTGTCTGTGTTTTAAAATCAATATCCTCAATTTGAAGCTCAAAAGAGCTTAGTAAAGAACCTTGGGCTTGTAATTGTTCTTGAAGCTGATCAAAAAGAGAATTTTCTAATGATGATAATTGGTTATTGATTATATTGATCTGATTACTTAAACCTGCATTATTATTTCCAATCGTGATTTTAATTCCTTTAATATCATTTAAAACACTCCACATAACAAGAGCAAGAATTATAAATATTCCCGTCCCAATTACCAAACCCATTTTTAAATATTTCTTGTTTCTTATAATCTCATTATTTTGAGTTAACACCACTTGATTTAAAATACTTTCCAACTTAGCATACTCATCATTTGAATCTTCTTCTAAACCAAGTAATTCATTAAGCGTGATTTCTAGAGCTTTTGCTACATCCATAATCTTATCAATATTGGGGACATTTATATCAGATTCCCATTTTGATAGGGCTTGTCTGGAAATATTTAATCTTGATGCCAGCTGCTCTTGTGATAATCCTTTTTGTTTTCGATACGACTGAATCCGTTTTCCTAAGCTCATAATTATCCCCTCCTACCCTTTAATCTTAACATGACCCTCTTAATATAACTACATACAATAATTTACATTTTGCTATTTATCCGCGCAAAACAAAAAAGATTAGCATTTTTCTAATCTTCTTCATGTGCTTCAAAAAGGAGCCAAACAATGCCACAAATAATTCCCCCGATAGGATAAACAATCCATGAAATATGCCAGGCGTTTGTAGTAAATGAGCAGCCAAGATAAATTGCTGTAACAATCATCATAATGATACCACAATATATTGAGACTTTTTTATTCCTTTTTTCTTGCTTAATAACTTTTAAATCAACTTGGTCATACTTACTTTTTAGTGTTCCAAAATATACAAAAATTCCAACTGCAATAGTAACAAACACCATAAATAAACCATTAGCTAGATTTTCATTATATAAATTCTCTATTAAAATCTGTAAAACAACTGCAAATAAAATCACTCCTACCCCAGTTGCGATACTCAATGAATATGTTTGATTAAATTCACTTCTTTGACTATCCGTATAATAATCTGTTATTTCAGAATGACTATTTTTAAAATGACTATCTTTCATTCCAAAATAAACAAATGTAATTACCCCAATTAAAACAAAAAACAAGAAAATAATTTCGCCAATAAACTCAGATTTTGTATTTTCCGAAAAATAAATTTCAGCAAATAGATATGCGCATACCCCCAGCAAGATTGAAACAACTCCAAATGTATAGGCCTTTGCTATTAGACTATAATGTTTATCATATGCTTGTTTGGCTGTTGGATTATGTTGAGTCAAATCATTTTTCAATAAATCATCAATAGTACATTCAAACAGGTCACTTAAAATAATTAACGATTCCATCTCTGGATAACCATTATCACTTTCCCATTTCGAAACAGCTTGCCTAGAAACATTTAAACGCTCTGCCAATTGTTCTTGTGAATACCCCTTTTGTTTTCTTAAAGCTCTTAAGTTATCACTTAAACTCATCTTTATCACCTCACCCAAATCATAATTATGCAGTTACTTTTTTACTACCAACTTGCCATTGCACTTTAATTATTTTTGTCAACTTTGCGTTGCAATAACGTGATATCAACGTCTTTGCCACATTTCTTGAGTTATCGCGTAATGCACCACATCATGATAAAGGCCTTTTATTTTTAGCTCTTGAATTCCTATTCCTTCTTGCTTCATTCCACATTTTGCCATCACTTTCCCAGAGGCCGGATTTAATCTATAATGAATTGCTTCAACCCGGTTTACTCTTATGTCTTCAAAACAGTGTTTTAAAATTCGTGATAATACCTCACTCATATATCCTTGATTCCAGTAATCGGGATCCAATAAGTACCCAAAACTAGCTTTATCATTAGCTTCATCTAAACGAATATCAATCGCTCCAATACATAAATCATTTTCTTTCAAAGCAATTGCATAAATTCCTGCACGACTTAAATAATATTCTTCAATGCTTATTCTAGCTTCCTCACGAGTAGTCACCCCAATCCATTCAAGATATTTTAGAGTTCGCGGATCTCTTCCATATTTATAAACTGCTTCTTTATCACTTAATTTAAACTTTCTTAATCGTAATCTTGTGGTTTCTAAATTTTCTTTGACCCGTTCTTTATACATTCTTCTAAAATTCCTTTCCTAATAAGTAGGCACGTTTTAAGTTTTTCGAATAATTTACTTCACGTACCGGATAATCTCGGGACATACGGTCAAACACGATCATTTCCTTCGTTTTGGCACGTTCACCAATTCGATCTCCTAACATCACAACTTTCATTGCTGCAACCTGCTGCTGACGAATTTCTTCACTTAGGTCGCCACCCATCGTGACAAGCATCAGTACTTTATCTAACTGTTTCATTTTAGTCTCAGTCCCATAAGCAAAACCATAAGTCCAAACGCGTTGAAACCACCCGACCAGTTTTCCCGGTGCCTCGGTCCAAAAAACAGGATAAATAAACACAACCGCATCATTTGCATTAATTAGTCTTTGATGTGCTTGAACATCCTCAGGCACTTTTAAGGCTTGATCATAAAAGGCTTCTCTTAAGTATTCTTCTTCACTAAATGTTTCATCAAAATTAATTTGATACAAATCAATAAGTTGACAAGTATGCCCTCCGTCTTCCAATCCTCTAATAAACTCATCTTTCATCCTAGCTGTAAAACTTTTATTGCTGGGATGACAATAAATCACCAATACTTTCATCATCTACCTCACATCAATTTATTTAGAAAGTTTCAAAACTTCCATTAATCTGGCTTCACTAATTAATTCAATCTTATGACCTTCACTTTTCATTGTCAAAGCCTTATTTGTTTTAGCACCATATTTCCCATATTTATATCCAGCTGACCCTTTGCTTCCTAAAACCAGGTAATCAACTTTTTTTGTCACACTTTTACTTATAATTCCTTGTTTTAGAACAATAAGTTTTTCTAATTGACTTCGTTCCCCAAAACAAAAATTACCGGTTAAACAAATAACTTTATTCTTGACATCAAATAAATCACCTTGATCAAGCTCTGGTTTAAAGAAATTTTTGATATAATATAACAACTCATCTGTAACTATTGTACTTATTTGTTTATCAATGATAATCTTCTCTAATTTATTTAAAATTCGGTTGAAGGGATAAGTACCTTTAAATTGTTCATTTTCTTTCATCCACTTATTTAACTCCATAATTTCATCATCATTAATAACTTCATCACAACTGATCCCTTCCAAAATAGCCATAAACTCATATAATGAACGTATATTTTTAGCTTTAATACTTTTCATATATTGGAGTTCATTAAGAATATGTAAATATTGATAATGTGTTATATATTCATTTTTCAAAACAGCTTTTAATTCCTTGACAATATTAGCATACTCATAAGGAAGCTGATTCTTAGTTAACCAGTTATTTAAAAAACTAATTTCTTTTTTATTTAAATAGTTATCAAATCCAATTCCGGTTAAAAGACCAATCAGTACCTCTAAATATTTTTTATTATCTTTATTTCCTTTGGTTGGTTCAAAGCATTTAACATACTGATCTAAAGTTTCCAAATTTGGTTCTTTCAATAAATAATAAAATATTTCCATACATGCTTTACTATCCGCTAAAGCATTATGATGATTATCCAAGGTTACATGATAATAACTACTTAAATCATTTAATTTATAACTATTGGATGGAATCTTTAAAGCGCGACTGATTCGATAAGTACATGTATAAAAAATAGGGAAGATAGGCAGATCATAACGTTGCAGACAAGCACTGATAACACCTAAATCAAAAACAGCATTATGGGCAACCACTAAACTATTTGTAAAATATGGTTCTATTTCAGACCACACTTCTTTGAAATTTGGTTGGTCAGCAACCATTTCTGGGGTTATTCCCGTTAATTCTATATTGAAACGGTCAAAATGTGCCTCGGGATCAACAAGAAAATATTTAGTTGTTACAACACCATCACCATCAACATTGATAACACCAATTGAACTAATACTATTATTTTGATAATTAGGTGTTTCTACATCCACAAATGTTATACTTTGTTCCATATTTTGCTCCTCCTATTTACCATTATAACAAGAAAACCATTTTATTTAAAAAAAATTCCTAGGGATTACCTAGGAATTCAATTATTTATTGGCAAGATATTCATCCATTGCTTTAGCAGCTGTTTTACCAGCTCCCATTGCTAGAATTACTGTAGCTGCTCCAGTAACAACGTCACCACCAGCATATACGCCCTCTTTACTTGTTTTCATAGAATCTTCATCAACGATGATTCCACCCCATTTTTGAGTTTCTAATCCTGGTGTGGTTTGACGAATCAACGGATTAGGACTCTGTCCGATTGAAACAATTACAGTTCCGGTTTCAATCACAAAATTCGATCCTTCTTTAACAACTGGTCTTCTTCTTCCTGATTCATCAGGTTCTCCAAGTTCCATTTCAACACATTCCATTGATTTGACCCATCCATCTTCACCATGAATTTCAACTGGGTTAGTTAATAATTTAAAAATAATGCCTTCTTCTTTAGCATGATGTACTTCTTCAGCACGAGCTGGAATTTCTTTATCACTACGGCGATAAACAATATAAACATTTTTTGCACCTAAACGTTTTGCTGTACGAGCACAGTCCATTGAAACGTTACCAGCCCCAATTACACATACAGTATCAGTAATTTTAACTGGTGTTGGATGATTAGGGAATTCATAACCTTTCATTAAGTTGACCCGTGTTAAAAATTCATTTGCTGCATATACACCATTTAAGTTTTCACCAGGAATATTTTGAAAACGTGGTAAGCCTGCCCCACTACCAATGAAAATACCTTGATATCCTTGTTCCTGAAGTTCATCAATTGTAATTGAACGCCCAACTACAACATTAGTTTCAAATTTAACACCTAAAGCAGCAACACTATCTACTTCTTTTTGGACTAAAGCTTTTGGTAAACGGAATTCAGGGATACCATAAGATAATACTCCACCTGTTTTATGAAGTGCTTCAAAAACAGTTACTTCATAACCTTTTTTGGCAAGTTCTCCAGCACAAGTAATTCCGGCTGGTCCAGAACCAATGATTGCAACTTTAATCCCGTTACTCTTAATATCTAATTCAGGGGCTTTTCCATTAGCCATATGATAATCTGCAACAAATCTTTCAAGTCGCCCAATACCAACTGCTTCACCTTTAATCCCACGGACACATTTACCTTCACATTGATTTTCTTGCGGACAAACACGACCACAAATAGCTGGTAAAGCATTTTCGCTAGTGATGATCTTGTATGCTTCTTCCATATTTCCAGCAGCTACTTCTTGAATAAATTCAGGAATTGGTACGCCAACTGGACACCCTTGTTTACATGGCTGATGTTTACAATTTAAACACCGTGTAGCTTCTTCCATTGCCATTTCTTTAGTGTATCCTAAAGCTACTTCTTCAAAATTCTTATTTCTTACATCTGGTTCTTGTTCTGGCATTACTACCTTTGTTAATGACATGTTTGGCATTATTTGACACCTCCCATTAAATTACACATACGATTAGCATTTTCACTAACAGTATGTTCTTCTTCCTTAAACATTCTTTGTCGCAGCATTAATTCATCAAAATCAACTTGAAGTCCATCAAAATCAGGACCATCAACACAAGCAAATTTAATTTTTCCATCAACACTGACACGACAGCATCCACACATCCCTGTTCCATCGATCATAATTGGATTTAAAGATACTGAAGTTTTTATATTTTTAGGTTTAGTAACATTTACAACTGCTTTCATCATTGGCACTGGTCCAATCGCAATTACTTCATCAAAGCTTTCACCTTTTTCAATTAAATCACTTAATACATTAGTAACAAAACCTTTAGTTCCTAATGAACCATCATCAGTTGCAATGTAAACATTTTTACAGAACTTTTTAAATTCATCAGCTAATAGTACATATTGAGCTTCACGTCCCCCAATGATTACATCAACATCAACACCACGGTTTGCTAATTCACGAAGTTGCGGGAATAATGGTGCACTACCAACCCCACCAGCTACACCGATTACATGTTTAGCCTCATGTAATACTGTTGGAACTCCTAATGGCCCAACAAAATCTGTCAATTCATCACCTTCATTTAATTTAGCTAATTCTTTAGTTGAATAACCAACAATCTGATAAATGATTGTAATTG
>OBJP01001078.1_pt1 | contig 13269 bp, 9 predicted proteins | sample 1519821 | NCBI WGS metagenome assembly OBJP01 (sample SAMN04209218, study PRJEB22552) | human gut metagenome | biome: gut; material: feces | host: Homo sapiens | place: USA: Oklahoma | reverse complement strand
CCGTCGCCATTACCCCAATTAACAAAACCAGTACGACAAGTAAAATTAATGTATATGAATGTTCCTGTATTTTTTTCCTGTTCATATTAATCCCCCACTATTCCACAGATAATGCTCCTGTAATCAAAGACACCACTTCATCCATCGTTGTATCTTCTGTCAAAAGTTCTCTCATTACTTTACCTTGACGCATTACGCATATCCTATCTGATATATGAAATACCTGTGGAAGATTATGACTGATAATAATCACAGCGTAACCTTCAGCAGCAAGCTTTTTAATTAATTTTAGTACAGCAGAAGACTCATTAAGACCCATTGCTGCCGTCGGCTCATCAAATATAAGGAGTCTCCCGCCTTTATGTACTAATCTGGCTACAGCTACCCCTTGTCTTTGTCCCCCACTTAAATTTCCTACCGGAACAGTGACGTCAGGAATCTGAATATCCAGATCATCCAGAAGCTTTCTGGCTTCTTCATTCATCTTTTTCTTCTTTAAAAAACCACCATGAGTAATCTCACTTCCAAGAAATAGGTTCGAGGCAACATCCATCGTATTGCCAAGTGCCAGATCCTGGTAAACCGTGGAGACACCGGCATTAATTGCCTTTCTCGGCGTTAAAGATCTATAGATTTTCCCATCAATCTCAATCTCCCCTTCATCAGGTTCGATTACTCCTGATAGAATCTTAATCAAGGTAGACTTTCCTGCACCATTGTCTCCCACAATCGCAAGAACCTCGCCTTCATATGCTTGTACACTCACACCTCGAAGTGCCTGCACATGGCCAAATTGCTTATATAAATCTCTAATCTTCAAAAAAGGAATTTTATCTGACTGCATAGAATCCACTCTCATTTTTTAATATATTTTCTTCACTTGCTCTATCATAACATTCCTATACATTTTAATGAAATTGATTATTCCTATATTTATGGGGTATTTATTTATATTGTCTATAAAAGAAAAATAAGAGGAAATCTTCCGATTTCCTCTTATCTCTCCCGCCCTACATCCCCCGGATCAGCCTTCTTAAGTCCGTCGTATAGAATGCATTATCTTCAAAAAATGTCTGCACCGGCTCTGTTGACAAGATTTCCCCTTCAAACAGGAGACTACATACATCCGCATAGTCTGCCGCAAACTCCACATCGTGTGTCACACACAATACCGTATGCCCCTGTTCCACATAATCACGCAGATAATCTCCGATCTGTTCTTTCGCTTCTACATCAAGTCCTTTCGTCGGCTCATCAAGAAGCAGTAGCTCCGGCTCGCCGGAAAGTACCATGGCAAGTCCTAGTCTTTGCTGTTCACCTCCGCTTAGATCATATGGGTGCTGATTCTTAAGTTCTGTGAGCTTCAAAGACTGCGCCAACATTTCACTACATCCCGCATCTTTCAATTCTTCTTCTACGGTATCCCTTGAAAACATTGCTTTCGGATTCTGTGGAAGAAGCGCTGTGACCGGACGTTTTCTCTCTTTTCCCAAACGAATCTTCCCTCTGGAAGCATACTGACGTTTCCCGAGAATGGATAGAAGGGTAGTTTTCCCGCTTCCATTTCCTCCCAATATTACATGAAATTCCCCTTTCTCGATTCGAAGTGTCAAGCCTTTTAGGATAAAGGGTGTCTGCTTTTGATATTGAAACCAAATATGATCTACAAGAAGACAGGAATTTTCCCTATCCATTCCTTCTCCACGTGTTTTTTCAAACGTACGCCCTACGCAGATTTTTTTCACATTTTCCCATCGATTCTTATCCTTAACATCTCCGGTCATTTGAAGAAGGTAATCTTCTATATACTGTCTTCCATCCCGCACAGTCAGCGGATATTCTCTGCTGACTCCTCTCAGCGAAAATGCGATCCGCACTGCTGCCGGCAGCGCTTTCAAATACGCCGGCTCTTTTGTTAACACATAATTTACATACCCATTCACTTCTCCTGCATATTCTAATTTCCCATCTTTCATATAGATTACGCGGTCGGCAAGCGGAAGCATTTCTTCTAAGTGATGCTCACTTAAAAGAACCGCTATACCAAGCTCCCGGTTCACGCGCACCAACACATCAAGGAAATTTTTTCTAGCCAATGGATCTAACTGAGAGACCGGCTCATCAAGAAGCAAAAGTTTCGGTCTCATAGCAATCACGGACGCCAGATTAAGAAGCTGTTTTTGACCGCCGCTGATCTCATGAACCGACGCGTCGATCCATTCATCAATTCCAAAAAACAGCGCAGTTTCTGCCACACGCCTTCTGATCACTTCTGTAGGAAGCCCCATATTTTCAAGTCCAAACGCAAGCTCATGACGTACCGTATCAGTGACAATCTGATTCTCCGGATTTTGAAATACGTAACCGACTTCTTTCGCGGAATGCTTGGTCACACTTCCTTTTCGTTCTCCCACCGGAGCAATTTCTGCTTTCATACAACGAAGAAATGTTGTCTTCCCACACCCCGACGGTCCACATAGAAGAACAAATTCTCCTTCCTCAATTGTCAGATCAATTCCGTGCAGAATTTCTTTTCCACTTGGATATGCAAATGTCAAACCCTTTATATCCATAACGCTCATGACGTTCTTCCTCCTTTTCGGAATACTTCTGTTCCAATGGGCAGCAGCAAAAATGCAACAAGCAATATAGCTCCTATTCCTTCTACATACCACTTTCGAACTGTCCAATGTAACGTCGGGTAATAAGAAAAGGCTTCCCCTGTTCCTACCACTTCACAGATAGCTGCTATATATAAAATCACCATCATTATTAAAAAAGCAATATCAAAATGATAAAACCGGTACTTCTGGTAAGAACTTCTCCTTCCTTCTCCATATCCTCTCGCTTTCATTGCATCCGCAGTCTCTATTCCATCTTCCATACTCCACTCAAGAAGGCTCGACATCTGCCTCATACTTCTGGAAAAGCGAACTTTTGGCGACTGTTTCTCCTCTCCATCCTCCACCATCTGCGCCGCATGGATGCAGCGGATCTTATATCGAGTCTCCGGGAAAAGCTTCAGGATCATAGACAATAGCAGTGCCACTGTCTGGAATCTTCGCCCAAACAAATACAGAAATTTATCATTGGGCACAATTGCAGTAAAGCATCGGAACCATAAAATTACCGTTCCCAGCATAAGTCCGTTCATCAATCCATAGCACATGCTTTCCAGAGTAAACAATCTACTTCCGATCTTAAATAGCTCTGTAACCCCCATTGGATTTGACAGCATATTTAACACAGAAACAAAAATCACTACAAATAAAATTCCTTTCAATCCATCCTTCGTGGACGCTCCGCCAAGATAAAACCAGTGCACAGACACCGCGCACAAAAACATCACGCCCATTGTCACCGGATTGTTTCCGAACATGGCAAGCACCGGTGCTCCTAACGCATAAAAAAGAAGGAGAGCCGGATGCACTGTTGAAAATAATGTAAATGGACGAACATACATCTCTATTCCCTCCTTATGTCTAAAATTCCATATTTTACCTTTAACCGCTTCAGCTTTTTCCCCCACGGTCTTTCTAATATGAATAAAAAGATTAATGTTGAAATTCCATGCGCCAGATCAAAGGTAATGCTTGCAACACAGGACGCAATGACCGCTCCCATTGTCAGCGGATACACATATCCGATCAAATACTGCAAATTCATAAACCATCCGAATAATATTCCTGAGAGAAATCCATACGAATACAAGAGTACCCGATGCTTAAATATACCAGTGCGCTGAAATACACCTGCAAAACATCCCATCATTCCCCATGCAGTCATTTGCCAGAGTGTCCATGGCCCCTGCCCCAGCAGCATGTTGCTTGCCAGTGCAGACAGTGAGCCCGTCAGAAATCCTGCCAACGGGCCAAACTGCATACCGGCAATAATTACTACCGCACTATTCGGATTAAAGCTTGGAATCACCGCAAAGACCGCACGCCCCAGAGCACCAATCACACTTAACACTGCAATCGGCATTAAATCTCTGGGTTTTGGTTTTTTCATTTCAAATGCTATAAAAAACGGAATCTGTACCAGAATTAAAACAACCGGCACGATTACTTTTAATATGCTGTCAGTACGTAAACCCATTGCACACGATCTCCATCCTGAAGTGTATAATCGACACAGCTTTTACCCGGCGCTGTACCATTTACATAATACTTCCATCCACTCTGACCGCCGAACTGTTTCTCACTTAATCCGCCAATCGCAGTTATGTAACTATCTCCACTATGACTGACGCCGGATGCCGCCAGAGCATCGTATACGGTAGCTCCTTTGTCAAGCGTCATAACAGCGGAATAAGATACCGAGCCATCCGCCTTTGAGGAATCGATACTGAAATTAATCTCAATCGTTCTTTTTGAGGACTGCGTAGAACCACTTCCTGATGAACCGGAATTGCCGGAGCCGGTGGAAGAACCTGATGTTCCCGATGAATTCTTGCTGCCGGAACTATTCTTACTACTTCCCGATGTCTTCGAATTATGAACCGTTCCGTCTTCTTCTACGATTTCCATTTGATCGGAAGCAGTCTCCTCTGTCTCTTCATTTTCTCCCGCCGGAAGAAGATCGGCAGGAATCTCTTCCTGCGCTTTAGAATCTTCTTTCTTATTTGATTTTGTATTTTCATCTGTACTTTGCGTCTCTTTGGATTTGCTTACGCCTCCCGCAGAGGATGATGTATCACTTCCGCAAGCTGTCAACGAAAACACAAGAACGCATATGATTGCAACAATGCTGCTTCTTATTCTTCCCATGTATTATTCCTCTTTCTTGTACTCATTACTTTCACTGTGATCAATCCACTGATAAGAGCGCCTGCTCCAAGTCCGATCAATAAATATACCCAAACTGGAATACTTGTAGTTTTCTCCTCCACTGGCTTGATCTCTTCTGATATTTCCATTACCTCAGCCTGTTTCGCTTCTTCTATTTTTTGATCAGACAAAATAAATTCTCCACCATTTTCCAACACGAACATACCATATGATTCCTGCAAAATCACTTCCTGTGCTTCTGTATTTCCTAATAAATCATAGAGATACAAAGCCTCCGACTGTTCGAACTGCTCTCCCAATTTATACACAACGGTAATCTTTGCCGGAAGCGGACCTGCCTGTGCATAAACCAACTGTTGATAATTCCCGTATTTCTCCGCTTCTTCCTTAGACAGAGTGTTCTCAAGTTCTAAAAGCTTTGTCGTAAGGGTTGCATTTACATTCGTAACATCAGATCCCTTCATACTCAACGTATAAGTTCCACAATCGAAAACAAGACGAAATTCCGGATATTGGGCAAGCTGTTTGAATACCTCTGCTCCAACGACTTCCGGTGGATTTTTGATCGTCAGACTCTTTTCCTTCTTATCATAACTCTGCTGAATCGCCTTTACAATATTACTCTCGGAAGATACGTTATTCTTAGTGGCTGCATTCACCTTCACGGTTCGTTTTCTTGGTGCAAAACTTTGTGCGCTCACTGTTGCGGTCGGCTTTTTATCCGGTTTCAGAGACGGGGTTGCTCCTGCAGTGTTGTCATTTGCACTGCCATCATTGTTACCATCATCCTTATCATCCGCTCCGTCATCCTTGCCACCGTCGCCACCATCCGGGTCTGTTCCGCCATCCGGTTTTTCCGGCACTTCGCCAAATTCACCGCGAATTGCAAAGAGATAGCCGGAATCGTTCGCATAGTAAATTGTTCCGTCAGAACCAACGATAACTTTACTCATGGAATATTGCGGATGTTCCGGTGTATAAATCTTTGTCAACGTAATTTTATTGTTCGCTGTCACTTCAGCCATATAAAGACTTCCTTCCGGACCATTTTCTGTAAAGTAGACAAAAACATTATCATAGGCTGTTGTTACCGTTGGAGTATTAAATGGATTTTCTCCTTTCTCCTGTGCCAAAAGCGTTAGATTCATATCGTAAACTGCCAAGAAACCTGCTCCCCAGACGCCGCCGGTAATGTATACTTTTCCTCCTGTAACTACAGGAGACGCATTGCTGATATTGGGTAAATCTGCCTCTTCTGCAACAGTAATCTTTCCACTTTCTGATAATAACAACTTATATATCTTCTTGCCCTGCGTTGTTGTCCAAATATATCCGTCCGCATATACTAATGGACATCTAATCTTTCCTGATAACTGGCACTTTGAAAGTTCTTCTCCGGTCTTTGCATTTCTTACCGATACAATTCCTCCATCTCCGCCAATCACAACCATATCTTTGATTGTCACCGCTCCGGAACCATAATAGCTTTGATCCTTTTCTCTTGTCATCCAAAGAGGCTTAACCACTTCGTATTCATCATCTATATTTGGATCTAATGTGTCATAAACCGCATATCCACCGTAATCACCCTGATTCGAATACCCGATATATAATTTCCCATTATCATAGTGCATTGCTCCGTATACACCCCAATAACTTCCTAATGATGCCGGATTTTCTATTAGGTACATAGATTTGAGCGTTGCTGCATTGAAGCATTGTACGTCTCCATTCCCAAGAGGAACAAAAATCATTCCACCACCATAAATAATATTACTGTAATAACCAATCTGAGAATGTAGCTTCGTGGACGCTTTTACTTTTCCTGTCTTTGCATCCAACATCTCAATCTTATGGTTTCGGACTGCATAAATGTGGTTATTTACAAGAATCGGAGTCCCTGCATACACACTCCCCCAACTATCCGGTGCGTTAGAAAAACTTTCCCATAGAAGCTCTGTCTTATTTGTCGGTGCTTTAGAATCCACTACCGCATTGTTATTCTTATCGCCAAGGTGCTGTCCCCAGGTGATGTCCGGAAGATCCGGAAGCGGGGCACCGGCGGTGCCGCGCTTGACGTGGAGTGTAACGGTACCACTGATTTGTCCCAGTGTTTCAAGTGTAATATCATATGGCAACAGATCCTTACCAGCTTTATCAATTAAACATGACGTTTTTTCAAATGCCGGATCTACAGCAGATATAACACTTTCTAGCTTTGGTTTTCCTGCCTCGTCCATCACTTTTACTTTAACAACACTAACGCCCTCTTCTGCTATTCCCTTAATTGTAAGTTTCCCTACATCTTTTTTAACATAAACGGTATATTCATCAACACTTTTATCGTAAACTAATGTTCCTTGATCTAACGTCAATTCTCTAAACAAGGATTTTCCTACAACTGTCACTACAAATTCCTTTGTATCAGACACTTTGCCTTTGTTAATTATAGCCGTCAATGTTACTTTTTTATCTGCTCCTACCGGACGGATTACCTCTCCCGCCGCACCATTAATCTTGATACAATTTTCATCCGAACTGGACCATGTGATCGTTGTCTTATTCTTTCCTGTCACCGGAAGTATTAGATTCTCTGTTACTTGACTGACGTCTCCCAGCTCTAACTTTTCTTTTGCTTGTGCTACAGCCTCTTCATCTGTTACTTCCACACCTTCGCTTACAACTAACTTTCCATGTGGCGGTACTAAATCCCACGGATTCGAACCATCATTATCGTAGTAGGACGATTTTCTCTGTGCTGTTATTGCATATGTTCCTGCTTCTTCCACTGTCAGAGAAGCTTTTCCATCACTTCCCGTCTTTCCTTCTGCAACTGTTTTGCCGCTGCTGTCAACAACCATTACCGTTGCGCCTGAGGGATTTGCTTTTTCCTGCCACATCAACGGTTCTGCATTTAACTGCACTGTGAAAGCTTCTCCTTCTTCAGCCTTTAGGTTCTCATCAGAAAACCAACCGTATTGACCGCCAATCGTCCAATTACTATTTGCCCAAATATCTACAACTGAAATCAAATCACCGGATTGTACTTTCTGTTCCTGTGCTCCAACCGGACTCATTTTGTGATTTCTCAAAAACATAAGTGCTGATTTCGCTGGCATACCTAAAAATGAATTCACAAATCCATCACTAATTTCGATAAGCCCCTCTGCCGAACCATAAGTTTCCTCACAATACTCCGCCATTACATGTAAGATTGTATATCCCTCTTTTCCGGAATCTATAGGATCAGCAACATTTTCAAGCCCATATTCTTTAAATGTCTTATAGGTATCCGGCATCGTTACTTCTATACCTTCTTCTACCGTAGATCCATACCCTTCAATCTGAAGTGTTACCGTCATGCCATAACCAGTGAGCGGTTCCTCACCTTCCCCTGCACTCGCTGCTTCCGTTTTTTCCTCATCACTTGCAGTTATTGCTTTCGCTTCTTTTTTTACAGCAGCCGGAGCAGGCACATTTTTGCCTGAAGAGGTCTCTTCGTCTTTCTTCACATCTGCGGAACCGTCTGTTGATTCTGTGCTTTCCGGAACACTTCCTTGCTCACCGGAACCCGAACTATCTCCAGACTCTACAATCTGTTCTTTTGTCGTCTCGTTTCCTGCCGCTCCCATATCCGCCTCTTCCTGTGCGTGCACGCCGGACACGCTTCCCGTAAGAAGCAGAAGAATGAGAAACAGGCTTAAAATTCTTGTTTTCACAGTTTTTTTCTTTTTCATTGCTTTCTCCTTTTCTACTTTTGGAGAGTAATAACGTACAAAAAGGACAGCGCTTCGGCTGTCCTTCATACACAAATAAGCTTCCATCTATCGATCGAAACATTATATTATCCTTGTGTACCATCTTATCCTCACCGAAAGATTTTACCTCTTATCCTATTGGCAGGTCTCCTGACTTAGGAATCATACCTACTTGCCGCCTTCCCACCGAATCTATTTCCGGCAGTGGTCTCTGGCTTTCGTCCTCCATTACAGTAGAGTGAGCTGTTGCGGATTCACACCGCATTCCCTTTTCATTCAGCGCAAACTGAAACCAATATTCATTTTTATAGTATCTATTTCCTATGATACTGTCAACCAAAATGTTGTGTATAACAATATCGAAGAAATCTATTTCTTATCTAAAATACATCTTGCCACGCAAAGACCATTGGCAGACGCCTGCTGAAGACCACGCGTAATCGATGCACCGTCTCCCATCGTGCGAAGACCTTTGATACTTGTCTCAAATTCTTTATTTACCACGACTTTGTTGGAATAGAATTTCACCTCTACACCGTAAAGTAATGTCTCATCAGAGGCAATTCCCGGCGTCACCTTGTCGAGTGCCTGAATCATTTCATCAATCGCCACCATGATACGGTGTGGGAACACAAGTGACAGATCACCCGGAACTGCATCTTTTAAAGTCGGAGTAATATTATTTCTCATAAGACGCTCTTCTGTCGTACGTCTTCCTCTGCGGAAATCCCCGTATCGTTGTAATAGAATCTTTCCGTCGCAAAGCATATTTCCAAGCTGTGCAATATGTTTTCCATACTCGATCGGAGACTTAAATGGTTCAGTAAAGTTCTTTGATACTAAGAGCGCAAAGTTGGTGTTTTTCGTCTTCATATCCTTGGACTTGTACGCATGACCATTTACCACCGCAAGACCGTCGTCGTAATACTCTGTAGCCACTTCTCCGGATGGGTTCGTACAGAATACGCGCACCTTGTCGTCAAAGGTCGGCGTGTAGTAGACAAGCTTTGCTTCATAAAGCTTCTCATTTAACTCTTTCATGATCTCGTCTCGAACTTCTACACGCACACCCACATCGACAGTTCCGTTTTTCGTCTCAATATCGTGTTCCTTACAAATATGAGAAAACCACTCAGAACCTTCTCGTCCGATACCGGCTACAATTTCCGGTGCGTAGAATTCTTCTCCGCTATCTGTGACAACACCTTTTGCCACACCATCTTCAATGATGATATTTTTTACCATCGTCATAAATTTAATCTCTACGCCATTTGCAATCAAATGCTCTTGAAGTCTTGTATAAATTTTATATCCTTCTTCTGTTCCGAGATGTCGGATCGGACACTCAATAAGCTTCAGATTTGCACGAATTGCCTTTGTTCGTATATTTTCAATGGCAGCAGTGTCCTCAATACCGTACACTTTCTCATCAGCGCCGAATTTCAGATAAATATTGTCTGCCTCATTGATAAGCTCTGTCGCCTTCTCATATCCGAGAATCTCCGGCAATGTTCCTCCCACGTCAGGGGACAGAGATAATTTTCCATCTGAAAACGCTCCTGCTCCTGCGAATCCTGTCGTAATAGAACATGGCTGACATCCTACACATACCTTGGTCTTTCTCTTCGGACACTGACGTTTTTCAATAGAACGTCCTTTTTCGATCATCAGAACTTTCATATCCGGTTTCTGTCTGATCAATTCATACGCACAGAAAATACCGGATGGACCGGCTCCGATGATAATAACATCATATTGTTTCATACTTTACTTCTCCTTTTTATAATCATAAAATCTCTTTTTATTTTTTACTCACCTTGTTCATCATACCATCCAAAGATAGAAAAAACAAGGGATAACACGAATCATGCAAATAGTGGAAAATAACATAAGGACGGAGGTTTTTTGTAGAAAACCTCCGCCCTCATTTCGATTAATGATGGAATAAACGAAGTCCTGTAAAGGACATTACCATATCATATTTATTACATGTTTCAATCACATTATCATCTCTTACAGAACCGCCCGGCTGAGCTACATATTTCACGCCGCTTCTGTGAGCGCGTTCAATATTATCACCGAATGGGAAGAAGGCATCTGAGCCAAGACTTACGTCTGTTAATTTATCAAGCCACTCTCTCTTTGCTTCTCTTGTAAATACTTCCGGTTTCTCTTTGAAAATATTTTCCCATGCGCCGTCTGCGAGAACATCCATATAGTCGTCTCCGATATAGAGATCAATTGCATTGTCTCTGTCTGCGCGACGAATTCCGTCTACAAATGGAAGATTCATAACCTGCGGAGACTGTCTCAACCACCAATTGTCTGCCTTCGTACCTGCCAGACGTGTACAGTGGATTCTGGACTGCTGCCCTGCACCGATTCCGATTGCCTGTCCGTCTTTGACAAAGCATACCGAATTGGACTGCGTATATTTTAACGTGATCATGGAAATTGCAAGATCGATCTTTGCCTGCTCTGTCAGCTCTTTGTTCTCTGTCACAATATTTGCAAAGAACTCATCATCAATCTTCAATTCATTTCTTCCCTGCTCAAAAGTAATACCAAATACTTCTTTTCTCTCCAACTTTCTTGGAACATAATTCGGATCAATCTCGATCACATTATAATTTCCGTTTTTCTTTGCCTTTAAGATTTCCAATGCTTCCGGCTCATATTCCGGCGCAATAACACCGTCAGAAACTTCTCTTTTGATCAGTCTTGCAGTATCTTTGTCACACACATCAGATAAAGAAATGAAATCACCAAAGGATGACATTCTGTCTGCTCCTCTCGCTCTTGCATAAGCACTTGCAAGCGGTGACAGCTCTCCAAGATCGTCTACCCAGTAGATCTTCGCTAAGGTCTCGTCTAACGGAAGTCCAACTGCTGCTCCTGCCGGAGATACATGTTTAAAAGACGTAGCCGCCGGAAGTCCGGTCGCTTTCTTAAGCTCGCTTACCAACTGCCAGCCATTAAATGCATCAAGAAAATTAATATAGCCAGGTCTTCCATTTAATACTTTAATAGGAAGTTCCTCTCCTGTCTCCATATAGATTCTGGATGGTTTCTGATTCGGGTTACAACCATACTTTAACTCTAATTCTTTCATGCTCCATGCTCCTTAATGATTTTAATTTGTTTTGATCTGCTTCTATTTGTTCTTATTCGCGATCTTTGTCTCGTAAGCGCCGCTTGCAATATCGATATAACGCACGAAAAGAGACACCTTGTTATCTTCATTCAAACTATTCCACAATATAGACACAAATTCATCCATATCATTCGGAATTGCGATCAGTTTCGGTTCTCCTTCGAAACTCGGAAGCGGGTTACCGTCACATTTGTATGTGTGGATAAAATGTCCTTCACCTGCTGCCGGATTCTCATATGCAAATGTATATCTGTGGCAGCTGTCCGGATTGCCATTGTTGCTCTTTAAGATTGACATTGCATAATTATAAGTTCCATTTTCAATGTGCATGATACCAGAGATTCTCGGTGTATAGTTCGGCTCATCCGGCTCAAACTTTCTGCTTCTTAATGACTGCTCGAATGTCATCTGCTTGTCCATACCTTCATAGATTGTATCAGTCTGGTCTCCGTTTGTCACAATTGTCTTGTTGCCAAGCACACGCACCGGTGCGTAAATGATCAGGCTCGGATCTGTCAGTTTTGCAGGATCAAATGCCTGCGTACGAATTCCTTCTCCCTCTTCTACAAAGACACGGTTACGGCTGTTTTCGCTTCTTCCCATAATAAAATAAGCAGTTACAGCCTTACTTCCGTCTGCACTCCTGCCTATAATGATTCCGCGTCCCGGATATGAGTTTTCTTTCAGTTCTCTCTCAATTGATAACATTTCCATTGAATTTGTCTCCTTTTCATTGGTTTTTATTACCTATTACCTGCCCATTCATTATATATAAAAAAAGTCTATTTTTCCAGTCATATTTCGAAGTTCTTCTATTTCTTCGAGAAATGTTAATTATGTTTAAATAAATATTAAAAAAGTGTTACATTTTTGGTGAATTTGAATCTTGTACCAAAATAAAGAAAAGCGTAGAATGTATGGCGTTAAAAGATTCTGTTTTGTTAGAAAGAAAGAGGATTTATCATGTCAAACCAGACAAAACAACGAGACTATTTATTTGATAACTACAAAGCATTGTTAATTATCCTTGTAGTTATCGGACATTTTATAGAACCTGCTTATAAAAACAATACACTGCTTTACACACTCAAATGGTTGATCTTCTCGTTCCATATGCCGGCATTTATTTTTATCTCCGGCTATTTTTCCAAACGGGAACTTTCATTTGGAACACTTGTTCGTAAGCTTGCTGTACCTTACGTAATCTATGAACTTTTTTACTATTTTATGTATACCGGACTTCTTCACAAAGATACCGGCTTGTATTTGCTGCGTCCGAAGTTTTCGCTTTGGTACATTATGGCGCTCTTTATCTGGCGCGTAATTACGCCTTATGTCAAACGGATTCCGCATTATATGTTGGTATCCATTGCCGCCGGACTTCTGATCGGATGCTCTAATATGCCAAATAATTTCCTGAGTATTCCAAGAGTTCTTGTCTTTTACCCATTCTTCCTTGCAGGAATGAATTTTGACCGAGCGCTCGTTTCTAAACTTCGCACTCCTGCGAAAAAGACCTTTGCCGCCATTGCCTTTGCCGCTTTCACGGCATTTCTGGCACTGGCGC
>OBJP01001050.1_pt1 | contig 13590 bp, 10 predicted proteins | sample 1519821 | NCBI WGS metagenome assembly OBJP01 (sample SAMN04209218, study PRJEB22552) | human gut metagenome | biome: gut; material: feces | host: Homo sapiens | place: USA: Oklahoma | reverse complement strand
GCACGCCTGCAGATATCTTCCTTGTCTTTCGCACTCTGCTGAACTGTCTTAAATGCATTATTTACGAGGATTGCTATAGACGGTCGTAAATTGCAGGCAAGATATGGAACATAAAAAAGTATCTGATAAGGGGGTATTAGATCATGTCTGCTTATCAGATACTTTGTTTATGCTTCTGGCTGTGTTCGTGTCATCAGTTGATTAGTTTGATATTTACGATCAATTCTCGAAAAATGTGACAGTAAAACCATCAGTTCCTATAGTTACGTCAGAAATAGTATCATTATCCCAGAGAGCATCCGTAATGACAGACTTTAAGGCTTCGTCCAGAATAAGATTAAATTCTTCTTCGATAAGTGAGAATGGAACCAATTTCTGGACTTCTGCATATTCCAGAATAAAATTAAGTATTTTTTCTTCCATGATAAATCCTCCTCGTAAAATTCCATACAGCATATATTACAATAGACAAAGCAATCTGTCCACCTTAGATTTTATTTTTGATAATTCATTAGGGTACGATACAGGTGGCGGTATATGACAACCGATTAGAAATTACTTCTCCAGGAAAGCTGCCAATGGAACAAATATTCATATCGGATGTACCTTGATGGTGGAGATATATAGCTAATTATTCAGAACTTTCATAGACAAAACGGATTCCATCGTATATACTTTGAGTAGAAACGAAAAAAGAAAAGTAACTGTTCATGATAGTTTGGAGTATCTGCGTAATGAACAGCTACGGGAAAAAGGGGAACAGTTATGTTATTGGTAAAGAATGCAGAGATTTACGCACCGGAATATCTCGGTAAAAAGGATCTTTTGATTTGCGGGGGAAAGATTGAATGTATACAGGATTCCATCAGAGAATTGCCTGTGGAGTGCGAGGTGCTGGATGCAGAGGGCAAGATTCTTACTCCCGGATTTTTAGATCAACATGTACATATCACCGGAGGCGGTGGAGAGGGAAGCTTTCATACGCGGACACCGGAATTACAGATGTCAGAACTGGTAGAGAACGGTATCACAACAGTGGTGGGACTTCTGGGTACGGATGGTATCACCAGGAGTGTGGACAATCTTTATGCGAAGACCCGGGTACTCTGTGAGGAGGGCGTGAGTGCTTATATGCTCACAGGTGCTTACGGATATCCCAGCCCGACTATCACAGGTGAAACAGACAGGGACATCGTATTTGTGAATGAGATTTTGGGTGTGAAGCTGGCGATATCTGATCACCGGGCACCTAATGTGACTGGTGATCAGTTGGTTCAGATTGCAAGTAAAGCTCGTGTGGCGGGAATGCTCAGTGGAAAGCCAGGCATTGTGGTGCTTCACATGGGAGATAACAAAGATGGTCTTGCGCCGGTATTCCGGGCATTGGAGGTGAGTTCTGTTCCTGTACGGATTTTCCGTCCCACTCATGTCAACCGGAATGAAAAGTTGCTGGAAGAGGGCTACGAATTTCTGAAGCGGGGAGGTTATATTGATCTGACCTGCGGTATGCACACTTCACCGGGAGAATGTGTTCTGGAGGCTAAAAAGCGGGGACTGCCCACAGAGCATATCACAATGAGCTCTGACGGACACGGAAGCTGGTCTAATTATGCTGAGGACGGCAGCCTTCTGGAGATAGGTGTATCTGGTGTGGATGCACTTTATAAAGAGTTGAAATATATGGTACAGGTTCTGGGAATGACTCTGGAGGAAGCACTGCCTTATATGACCTGTCAGGTGGCAGAGGGGCTGGATTTACTGGGAATCAAGGGAACTGTGGCAGAGGGGGCCGATGCGGATCTGTTGCTGTTTGATCAGGATCTGACGCTGGATACTTATGTAGCCAGGGGAAAGATCTTTATGAAGCATGGAGAGGTGATTCGAAAAGGCACCTATGAGAAGTAAAAAGAAAATAAAAACGAAACCGGATATATGGCTTTCTGTTGGAAACCTGTATATCCGGTTTTGTTTTTGGGCTAAAAATCAGGATGGCAAAGTGTCGATAAAAATCTGCCGTTCAGATGGTGATACACTATCGATGACAAGACAGGATGCCAGAATATTGAGCATAGCCATAGGTGCAGTCATAGAGTTATAAAACAGCTTCGTAGATGTGGGACAGAGAAGCAATAGTGTGCTGTGCGCAGCTGCCGGTGAAGTATCACTGTCTGTGATGGTCAGAATCGGTACCCCTGATTTAGCTGCTTTTTTAGCAATATTTCCAATCGGAAAATAATAGCGGGGGAAAGAGAAAAAGATTACCAGGTCACCATCCGTCAGCTGTTGGATAATCTTCTGGGTGACTTCCAGATCCGATAAATCAATCAACGCAGAATTCAAGTACAGAATTTCCAAACGGCTCTGTAAAAATTTGCCGGGAACCAGAGAAATATCATGGGCAAAGATGTAGATACGGGTGCTTTTCCGGATTTCATCAGAAGCCTTTATGACAGATTCCAGATTGATGTTGGTAATAAAATCAGAGAAAACTGCGGCCTCTGTATTGCAGATTTCATGAAGCATTTGTTCCCGCTCGGTGTCTTCGCCTGAGGTACGCTCTGGCAGAAAAAAGGAAGAAGAGGAGGCCTGCTTAATCATTTTTTGGGTATAGTCCCGAAACTGCTCCTTTAAGTCCAGAAAGTTGGAGTACCCCAGTTTTTGACAAAAACGAAGCAAAGTCAGCTCGGAGGTACCGGTCTGATGGCTTAGCTGTGCCAGTGTAATGTAGCTGATTTCCTCCGGATTAGCAATTAGATAATCTGCGATTGTTTTCTGCTTTTTTGTCAGGGCAGGATAAAGTTTTTGAAGATGCTCTAAAATATCCATAGATATTACACGATGTCCTTTCTTTGCATGGCGCATGCAATGTTTTATATTTTTTTCATAAAAATATAAGTAAAAACTTTACAAATTTATTATAGCATGTATAATGGAAAATATAAAGTAAAGTATATACTTAACAAAAAATCGAAAGAAAATCATAGTATATAGATTTTCTTTCGAAAGCAAAGGAGGAAAAAGGCTATGAAGAAACTTTTTGAGAAACACTTCGAACGGACATGGTTGATTATTTTTCTGATTATGTTTGTATTAATTATGATTCCGTTCCCGTTTTTCTACAGCGAGACGTATATTCCCGCATTTGGTGGTGTTCCACTCTATATATTCGGATGGATTGTTCACACTGCCATTACATTTGTGCTGATTATTGTTTATTATCGCATGTGTATGAAGAGAAAAGAATATCACACTTATGATGAGGAGGACAAATAAATGAATGGAGCAGCAGTAATTCAGCCAGCACCGATTCCTTTCTATACAGTTCTGGTACTTTATCTTGGAATTATGGCATTTATTGGTTGGTACGCAGGACGTAAGACGAATAATATTGGCGATTTCTTTGTATTGAGTGGAAAGGCTGGCGTGGTAGTAAGTGGTATTGCATATTTCTCAACCCAGTTTTCCATGGGAACATTTCTTGGTACACCGGGAACCATTTACGGTGTAGGCTATGCAGGAATGGCTATTTCTGTACCTGGAGCTGTGTTCTGTATGATTCTTCCGGCTCTTCTGATTGGTCGCAAGCTGATTACCCTTGGTCATAAATATGGTTTTCTGACCATGGCTGATTACTTGACAGATCGTTATCACTCCAAGAATATGAGCGGTGTTTTGGGCGTGATGATGCTCTTCTTCCTGGTTCCGATGATGGGTGCACAGATTATCGGAGCAGGCGTTATTGTACATGTATTTACCGGACTGCCTGAATGGGTAGGCGTTGTGGGAATGGGTATCATTGTCATTCTCTACTGTATGACTGGTGGTATGAAAGGTGCCATGATGACAGACGTTATCCAGGGGTCTCTGATGATTGCTACTGCAGTGGTTACTTTTATTGTATCCATAGTAATGGGTGGAGGTTTCTCCAATATTAACCATACACTTCAGAGCATGAATGAGGCTTATTTGACTTTCCCGGGTGCCAATGGTTATATGCCTTGGACTTATTATATATCCAACATTGTACTGTGGTCCTTCTTTACCATGGGACAGCCACATCTGTTTACCAAATTCTTTGCCATGAAGGATCATAAGACTATGTTTAAAGCAATTCTTCTTGGTACTGCAGGTATGTTTTTCTCTGCGACTCTGATTGAGTGGGCCGGTGTAAATGGTATCGCTTCTATTCAGAATATCGAGAAGGCAGATCAGATTATTCCAATGATTCTGCAGAGGGGAATGAATCCATTCCTGGCTTCTATTTTCATCGCAGGTATCGTGGCAGCAGGTATGTCCACTATCGATGGTATTCTGGTCACCACCACCGGTGCTGTTACCCGTGATATTTATCAGAAGATTATCAATAAGAATGCTACAGATGAGGCTGTTATGAGCCTGTCTAAGGTAGTGACTGTAATTATCGGTATCGTTGTAATTTGCTTTGGTGTATTCCAGCCAGGCAGTATTTTTGAGATTAACCTGTTTGCATTCTCAGGAATGGCAATTTTTGTAGTGCCGATTCTGTTTGGAATTTACTGGAAGAAAGCAACAGCGAAGGGAGCAATCGCATCGGTTATAGTAGGTATTATTTCACTGTTGCTCTTTACACTGAATCCGTCTGTCAAGGCGTTGGCTATGGGATTCCATGCACTGTTCCCAACTACGATCATTGCTTCTATTGTAATGATTGTAGTAAGTAAATTTACAGAAACTCCGCCGCAGGAGACTATTGATCGTCATTTTACAGTATAAAAGTTAGGAGGCGTATTTAAAATGTATCTTGCAAAAATGACTACAGCACAAGCAAAAGAGGCTTTTGAGAAGGATCCGATTATTGTGATTCCGGTGGGAAGCACCGAGCAGCACGGAACACAGGGTGCGTTGGGAACGGACTTTATGGTACCGTCCTATCTGGCGGATCATGTGGAGGATGTAGATAACGTAATCGTAGCACCTACTGTTCCATACGGTGTATGTCCTTATCACTTAAGCTTTGAGGGAAGTATTAATATTGGTTATGAGGGACTGTATATGGTTCTGCATGGCATTATGGACTCTTTGATGCAGCATGGCGCAAAACGTTTTGTAGTTCTGAATGGCCATGGCGGCAATACTCCATCCATTGATCGGGCGGCTCTGGAGGTATATCACAAAGGGGGCGTATGTGCAAGTGTAGACTGGTGGAGTCTGGTGGCTCAACTTGACAAGAAATTTGATGGCGGCCATGGTGATGTTCTGGAGACCTCAGCTATGATGGCAATTGCTCCGGAATCAGTACATCTGGAACTTAGCAAGCCTATCAATGCACAGGATCCTTCTGAGAATATGAAAGCGGCTTATATCCAGGCAGTTAATTTCAAGGGTGGTATCGTACGTCTTGTGAGAGATACCAAAGAAATTGCTCCAAGCGGCTGGTTTGGACCTTTTGATCCGAAAGATTCTTCCGCAGAACTTGGACAGGAGGCCCTTGATTTGGCAGTATCCTATATCCGTGATTTTCTGGAAGAAATGAAGCAGATAGAACTGTCTTCCTGATATATATCTGAAGGGATGGGGGTGTCGTAAAATCATCAAATTAGATGATTGAGCGATGCCCTCGCTTTATATGTGTAAAAAACCGGAAAGAATCTTTTGAACTGTTAGATCTTTCTGGTTTTTTACGTACTTTAAGCAGTTAGTCTATGAAAAATAGGTTAGCTGCTTTTTTTCGCCTCAAAAACAATTATCTTTGAATCAGTTATAATAATTTTATGAAATTCATCATATTACCGCTGGATAGTTCTATGCCAAATTGCACATTATAACATACAGAACAGGAGGAATGCTTATGACATTGGAACAGGTTGTACTGACAATGATTAATGACAAAATGCTTGATAATGGACAGATTTCCGAAAAACTGCACAGCAGTATCCAGAAAGACATTATAACCTTGAGTACATTCAATACAGCAGTCGCGAAGAATGGAGAACAGATGGACAGTTCAGATGAATATTGCCAGCGAATCAGTTGATTGGAAAGGAATAAGATGGATATTTATGCAACACGTGAGGAACTGAAATCCCGGCAGAAAAATATATTTGATCTGAAACTGAATGTGGCGTATTATGCCCGAGTCAGTACGGATAAGGAGGAACAGAAAACCTCTATTGAGCATCAGTGGACTTTTTTTGAACAACTGATTTCAGACGTAAAGAATTGGACGCTTGTGGATGGTTATATAGACGAAGGAATCTCCGGTATTACCGTAACCCACAGAGAGGAATTCCAGAGAATGCTCCAGGATGCAAAAGCCGGGAAAATTGATCTTATCATAACTAAAGAGATTACCCGTTTTGCCCGAAACGTATTAGACAGTATACGATATACAAGAGAGCTTCTGGACTGTGGAACTGCTGTCTGGTTTAGGAATGACAATATCAATACATTAGATGAGGATTCGGAACTCAGGCTGTCAATTATGTCCGGTATTGCACAGGAAGAAAGCAGAAAACTTTCAAGTCGTGTGCGTTTCGGTCATGCAAGATCCATACAGAACGGTGTGGTTCTTGGTAATTCACATATATATGGATGGGACAAGCGAAACGGAAAATTGTTTTTGAATCCCGAAGAGGCAAAAATGGTACAGCTTATTTTTGAAAAATATGCTCTGGGAAACTGGTCTACCCATTCACTGGAACAATTTTTATGGGAATGTGGATACAGAAATTATAAAGGGGGAAGGATTGACAGCCATGTGATTGCCAATATTATCCGAAATCCTAAATATAAGGGTTACTATGTTGGTGGAAAAGTAAAAATAGTTGATCTCTTTACTAAGAAACAGAAATTCCTGCCTGAAGATGAATGGGTGATGTATAAAGACGATGGTACCCATGTCCCTGCAATTGTGGATGAAAAACTGTGGGAAGATGCAAACAGGATTCTGGAAGAAAGAAGTAAAAATATCAAGTTGAAAAAAACTTCCTATAAGCAGGACAACCTTTTTACCGGACTTATACATTGTGCGGAAGATGGAGCTGCATACTGGCTGAAAGTCAGAAATGTCCGCGGAAAAGCTGCAAAGACCTGGGTATGCAGTCATCGCATAAAACAGGGCGCAGTTTCCTGCAGATCAAAACCGGTAAAAGAAGAAATCCTGCTGGAGATGATATCGGATGTTTATAACAATCTGGCTCAAAGCAATAAAAGTATATTGCATAAGTATCTGGAACTTTATGAGAAAGAGATTAACAAAACAGAAGGAACTGAAGAAAAAATTGACAACATACAGCATGAAATAACCGTACTGGAACAGAAGAGAGATAAGCTGCTAGATTACAATATGGGCGGCTACATTTCTGATGCAGAATTTTTAAGCAGAAACAAGGTTTTTACACAGCAGATAGCAGAGACAAAAGCGAATCTGGAACAATTGAAAAGCATGAAACCTCTTTCAAAAACAGAATTGACAGATCAGATGGACAGGATATTAGACTATGCAAAGGAATATTCCTGCGTAAAACCCAAAGATATCACCAGAGCCATGATTGAAAACACAATCAATAATATAGAAATAACTCCGGTTAATGAAAAGAAAGCAGAAGTGATGATCGTATTTAAAAGTGGAAGTCTGCACAGCTCTGAATCTGTTATTCCGGCACTGGGACAGGAAAAAACTTATACTACGGAGACAGGGTATGAATATGTTGTACATTCAGGAATTTCTATGTAGATATTGCACTCACATATGGAATTCTTTTGCGAAGGTTACGAAAAGTAAGAAGTAGTGAATATTTCAGTTTGAAATAATATATAAAACAGGTGTAAGACATGGCAAATACGAAAAAAAGATGGACAGCCGATGAAATCGAAATATTAAGAAAGTACTATCCCGCAGAAGGAGATCAGGTCTGTGAAAGATTATCCGGAAGAACTGCAAAAAGCTGCAGGATCCAGGCATCAAAAATGGAAATATCCAAAAACATTTCCTCTTCAGCAACTGTACAGAATGATGTTAAATATGTCAGATTATGGACAGAGGCAGAGGATAAAATACTCAGAGAGTATTATGCTGCGGAGGGCAGTAAGGTACGTTATCGCTTAAATCAGAGATCAGCAGAATCTTGCAGAGGAAGAGCTGCTGCATTAGGACTTACTTATTCCGGGGCAAACAGAAAATGGAGCAGCAGCGAAGATGAAATTCTGAGAAATTATTATCCGACAGAAGGTGCTGAAGTTCAGAAAAGACTGGAGGGAAGATCCAAAGAGGCATGTAATAAAAGAGCTGCCAAATTAGGTCTTTGCATACAGGGAAGAAAAGAATGGACTGCAGAAGAAGATGAAATTATAAGAACATATTACAAAGCGGAAGGCAGGAAGGCAGCAGAACGATTGGAAGGGAGAACTCTGACTGCCTGTCAGTCCAGAGCTAAGTACTTAAATGTCAGATCAGACAATAACAGACTTCCATGGACACAGGAAGAGGATGCGATCATTTCCCGATATTATGAAGAAAAAGGTGCCGGATATGTGCATACTCTTATTCCTGAAAGATCTCTTCAGGCATGCAAATACAGAGCGATGATTCTGGGATTAAGCAGGAAAACCAATGATCCATGGACAAAAGCCGAAGAGAAGATACTGAAGAAATACTACCCGGTTGAGGGCAGCAATGTTTATAAACGTCTGAATAACCGTACCAGAAATGCCTGCATCAGCAAGGCGGCCCAATTACATCTGCAATATGGACTTCCTATGTATAAAGGACCTGTATTGGATGAATGGATCATACTGGCAGTGAAACAGGGAATCACAAAAGTAAGACAATCTATGACATACAGTGAGATAACCTTTAAACCCGGAAAACTCCCTGAACTGCATCTGAGACTGGAATGTGATGAAACCGGAAAATTCAGGGTTTATGAGAAGTCTGTTCTTTTGGATGAAAAAGAATATGACAGGCAACGGGTTGAGAATCTCGCGGATACAATGGGGCTTCAGATAGAAGGAAACAAAATTACTTTAAACAGCAGCGAAAAAGAGATAGAAGATGATATTTTCAGACTGATAGCAGGATGTTACCTGATTTATTACCTGCATTATTTTATGGAATTGCCATAATTGCTCTATTCTGTCTTATCTTGCTGTGAAATGATAAAAATTTGTCAACAGGATACTGCTTGATTTATGAGATACTTTCTCAACAGATGCAGAATAATTCTCTTGCATTTTCACATAGGTTAGAATATACTAACCAACAGAGTTAACCAAAGCAAACTATTGCGTGATTTGATCATTTAAACTTCCACTGAAGAACTGAGATGAATCGGAGGATTTTATCCGCTTCATCTGAAATGAGATGATACACAGATAGCTTCAAGTCAGGGACGAAATATCTTTTGCCCCTGATATCATATTACAGGAGGATAAAGAAACAGATGAAGAAAAGAATGGCAATTCTGATGTCTATGGCAATTGCGGCAAACATGATTGCTTCTGTACCGGTATGTGCAGCAGACATATTTACAGATTCAATGACTACGGATTCAGCGATCACACAGGAGGCAGATGATGATTCCTTTAGTGATGGATCGGGAACACCGGATTTTGCGGATGAGCAGGAGAATGTACAGGTGGCTCAGGATGAGGGTACACAAAGTGTGAAAGAACCGCCGGAGGTGATAGCAGAATATGAAAGTGGTTCTTTTGCGAATGTTTGTAAACTAAAAACTTCTCTTAACTCAAGGTATGTTGAGCAAATTACAGGAATATCTATTAATGGAACAGAGTGGAATGAAGTAACTTATTCGTGGAATCTTACAGGAACAACATATATTAAAAAAGACTCAGACGGTTATGTTGGACTATCTCCAGATAGACTTGAAGTGGGTAATGAGATTGTAATCACCAGTACCGGATACAAGGATCTTACTTTAAAGGTAACAGGAACCGGAAAACACTGGAACGTTGAAAAAGTAACTTCACAGTCTGAACCTGAACAGACCAAAGATGCGCCAACATTTGCGGGAGATCAAGTGGAAATTTCAGGTACAGACTACAAGATCATTAAACCAGCTGATGAAAATAATGTTTCTGATTATATCAGTAAAATCAAAGAAATATCTGTAGATGGGACAGTATGGGATAAAACAGATTATGCAATAGCATTATATGGCAGAAAAGCATATTGTCCAGACAGCAGTAATAATCGTGTTGTATTTGATTCAACTGTACTTCATACTGGAAATGTCATTACAATAAAAAGTGATGGATATAAAGAACTTTATCTTAAGGTAACTGCAGAAGGAAATGACTTCAAAGTTGTTACAGCTGATTCCGGTGAAACTAATATTAACGGTGCATCTAACGGAGTGAACACTCTTCATGTCAGATTAAAAGGATACTTCGAAAGCGCTGTTACAGGGCAGCAGAAATACGATGCAGTTTCAGGGGCATCCACTTCTGTTTCATCCAACAAAAACAGTAATGTAGTTGTGGAAGCAGCTGATCTTCCGGATGGGCAGGAACCTGTTGAAGCTGACTGGAAGGAGTTAAAAGAAACAGGTGTAAAAATTGACAAAAAAAATACAAAGGTAAACATTGACAGTAAAAGTGGAATGGCAGGGATGTATTCCACATATGACAGTTCTCTGTCTCTCAGCGGAACTCCTGCTGAAATCGGTACATATCCTGTCAGTGTTACAGTAACTGATGAATCAGGGCGTACAGTAACAAGTAATGAGCTTACTTTCAAGGTTTACAGTACTAAGGAAAAACTGGCAGATCATCTGAAGCTTGACAATGCAACTCAGACTGCAGATAGAAAATATATGTATGATATGGATCCATGGGTAATTCCTGATTTCAATGATACAGATGATATTGTAACAGTCCCGGCAGAGATTAAAGCCTGGTATGGCTCTCATACCAGCGGTACATACGGAGAACTGGGATATGCTGTTTCAGAGGGAGAAGCTACAACTCAGATATTGATCATACCGGATGGATGTAACCTTACAATGGTCAATATGAAGGTTCTCAGCAGTGTGAAGATAAAAGTAGAAAATGGCGGAACATTGAATCTGAGAGATTCTTCCATATATGGACAGATTGAAGTAGAAAATGGCGGAACAATATCTGTCAACCATGATGATTATAGCGGAAAATTCCTGACAGGTACTTCAATCAATGGACAGCTGATTCTGAATGATGGAGCGACCATAAAGAATTCCATGATCTACTCCAACACTAATTTCCTTCCCAATGGAACACAGGCACGTCACAATACATCACCCGTTGTTGTGACAAACGGAAATGTAAAGGTGGAAGGAAAAGTATATATCAAAGGTGATGAAGCTGCCACAGGAACAGATTCTGCCACAGGAAAAAGCTACAGCGGACAGCCGGCCTTGAAAGTCAGCAGCGGAACACTTACTATTGGCGAGGGCAGCCAGCTTGCAGCATACGGCGGAGGAAACATAGCAACTACTTCAGTTGGCGGTGCATCGGTGATTCTTGACAACGGAACGATTTCCGGAGCAGGAACGTTGATTGCTGTTGCAGGACGAGGAGATGGTGATAACGGTGGCAATGCAGTTGAGGGCACCGGAAATGTAGAAACAGCAAAAGCATATCTGGAGGGAGGTTCTGCTTATTCATTTATGAACAAAAATGCGGAGCCAGGTAAAGCGTATACTGAATCTGTCACTATATCTCCTTCTACAAAAGGAACAGCAGTAAATGGTAAAAAAATAACTTCCAACAGTGAATCTGCTCCGGATACATATTGGAGTGACATTACAAAAACACCAGATGATAAAATTCAGAACTGTACTATATCAGATACCACAATCATACAGACCGTAAATCCATCACCGTCGGTAAATCCGTCACCGTCGGTAAATCCGTCACCATCAGTGAATCCAACAGTAACGCCGGTACCAACTGTCGCTCCGATACCGGATACTTACCCGGAGGGAACTGAGAAAGATAAAAATGGAAATCTTGTTACACCGGAAGGAATCGTGATCAGCTCAGACGGAACTGTAACACTTCCGGATGGCACGAAGCTGACACCTGATGCAGATGGTAAAAAGCCAACTGTAAATAAGGATGAAACTGTAACCGATACCAAAGGAAATACCTACAGTACAGACGGAAGTATCACAGATTCAGACGGAAATTATACCAGACCTGCAAAAGCAGTTATAAAGAATGTATCTATTTCCAAAAACTCTGTAAAAATGGTACTGAATGAAGAGTGTAAGGGTGCTCTGAAATATGATTATGTGATCGGCACCTCTGAGGATATGCTCAAAACAGGACAGTATACAAAGGTTCTGAAAAATCAGGAAGAACTGAAGTCTGCGTTTGCATATATGGATAAGGGAACCTGGTATGTAGCGTGCCACGCATGGTTTAAAGGGGAAGATGGCAAAAAAGTATTTGGACAGTGGTCTGAAATCCATAAAGTAGATGTAAGTACCATTACGCCACAGACACCTGTGATCAGTAAAGTAACTGTGAAAGGTTCCACAGTGACAGTAAAATATACAAAGAGCAAAAACTCTCAGGGATATGATGTGGTTCTCAGTGACACCCTTACCAAAACTAACGGACAGAAACGCCCTGCTGTTTCAGGAGAGAATTATTACGTAAAGAAGATAAAAGGAAATACAGTAACTGTTATATTTAAGAATGTTAAATCAGGCACTTATTATATTGGTTTACATGCATGGAACCGTACTTCTGAGGATAATTCAAAAACATTCAGCGAATGGTCAAATGTCAGAAAAGTTAAAATGAAATAAAAAATTGTGAATAATGGTTGAGTAAATCAGAGGGGATACCGGCAATGCACATTATACATTGCAGTATCCCCTCTGATTTGTCAGGAATGTTGCAGAGATTTCTCTTTTAAGAAAAAAGATACCAGTTTTACTAACAGTTTATGTGGAAAACCGGAAAGAACCCTACGGAATAAAAAGTGTGTATTGGAACCGTTACTGTTCAGGGGTTAGCTGGACAGTAACTTTCCATGTTTATAGATTCGATTTTATCATAGGCGGTATGAAAGATGGTATGTTGGAAATGGCGAATGGGCATTTTTTCCGCGGGATTAGAAAAATAAACAGCAGGTCCTCACCCACTGCTTATTGCTTTTCGTAACCTCCACAGGGGAGTTACTTGATTCGGTTAAAATATATGTAAATTTTCCACCAAAATATTATTGACGTAAGAACAACCACATGGTATTTTATTTTTTGGAAAAAATGAACAATATTTTAAAGGCAAACCTGTTGAAAGGCAGGGACGCAAAGCCAGAAGGGACTAAAGTCAGAAAGTTTGACCATGTCAGCCGGTTGCCACTGTTTCCATATCATCATAATATATGGAAAAGATATTTGAACAGAAGAGATTCCGATACCTTTTATACTATATAGATGTGTGATTTTAAAGAAATATAGTAGGGACACTGGCAGAGATTTTGGCAGGTGTCCTTTTTGTATGCAAAAATGGGTAACAAAACTAGTGTACCAACAAGTTGATTTCTAGAACAATCTTGCGTCTAAATTTCTTATTTCCGCGTTGTCGTCGGTCGCCGTAGCC
>OBJP01001048.1_pt1 | contig 13596 bp, 9 predicted proteins | sample 1519821 | NCBI WGS metagenome assembly OBJP01 (sample SAMN04209218, study PRJEB22552) | human gut metagenome | biome: gut; material: feces | host: Homo sapiens | place: USA: Oklahoma | reverse complement strand
ATTACAATCGCCGGAGCGTCTATGATCGCCATGGCAGTGGCTTCGGCAATGGAGCATCAAAATCGTGAGAAAATGATAGAAGACGCTCTTTCTGTCACAGAATATGCCATGGAATTAGGAGCCTCCACCCCAAGCCCATCGTTAAGTGCAAGAACAATGCTTGGAGTGAAGCTGGCAGAAAAGTACAAGGATGATGAAACTGCATTTTTGGAAAATCTCTATAATCTGGTAGGGGCTGGAGTGAATACTTCGGAATCAGTTCCGGCAGCACTTGCGATTGCGTATTATGGATTTGATGTGAAAAAGTGTGCGCTTCTCTGTACAAATCTGGGCGGAGATACAGATACCATCGGCGCTATGGCGACTGCCATTTGCGGGGCAGCACAGGGGATGGAGAAAATTCCACAGGAATATGTTGCTTTGATCCAGAAGGCAAACCAAGTAGATTTTGAACATTATGCGGATGCAATCATAGAGAAGAGAGGGAGAGTGACATGGGAAAAGGATGTATAGTCGTTGGTGCGGCAATGCTGGATATTGTGATGGAGATTGATCAGATTCCAAAGTCCGGTACAGATGTATATGCGAAGGGACAGACCATGATGGTCGGAGGATGTGCATATAATGTTGCAGATATACTAAAGCATTTCGGGACAAACTATACGTTATTTGCACCGGTGGGAACCGGAATGTATGCAGACTTTATCCGAAAAGAATTACAAAGGGCAGGGCATAATAGTCCGATTTGTTCGGCGGATTCGGATAATGGCTACTGCCTGTGTATGGTAGAAGCAGATGGAGAACGCACGTTTTTAACTGTACCAGGAATAGAATGCCATTTTAAACGTGAATGGTTTGAGAATCTGAATGTGGAGAACTATGATTCCGTGTACGTAAGTGGGTATGAGCTGGAAGGAGATGGCGGAGATGCCATTCTTGATTTCCTGGAGGAACACCGGGAGATGACGGTATACTATGCTCCGGGACCGCGTATCACCTATATTTCTGAGGAAAAAGCAAAACGCATGTATGCACTTCATCCGGTACTGCATTTGAATGAGTTAGAAGCAGTTACATCTACCAAAGAAGAAGAGATCGCGAAGGCTTCAGAGAAACTGCAAGGTTGGACGGGAAATACCGTTTTGATCACATTAGGAAAAGAAGGCGTTCATCTTCTGGAGGATGGAGAGCATCATATGATTCCGTCTAAAAAGGCAGAAGTCGTAGATACGATCGGAGCAGGAGATTCCCACATCGGAGCGGTGATCGCAATGCGGACGGCGGGATATCGTTTTGCAGAGTCTATTCAGATGGCAAACTGTATTTCTGCAAAAGTAGTAAGTGTAAAAGGACCTGTATTGACAACAGAAGAATTTGAGGAAGGAAGAAGGAACAATGAGTAAAGTAAAAGAATTTTTTAAAGGCTGGAGTATGTTTGAAAAGTGTTGGCTTGTATTATCTACCGTGATTATGATCGTGCTGAGCATTATCTGGGGAGATAATACATTAGCTTTGATCAGCGGAATCACAGGAATTCTCGGAGTTGTATTAGCAGCAAAAGGAAAAGTAAGCACCTATGTGTTTGCAACGATTAACGTGGCAATCTATGCATATCTTACATTTAATAATCATCTGTACGGTGAATTTATGTTAAACGCATTTTATTATATTCCGATGAACTTTGTTGGTTTCTATCTCTGGTCCAGACATAAAGACGAAGAGAGCGGCGAAGTAGAAGGAAAAGCGCTGACACCAAAGCAGATTGTTATTCTTTTGGTCGCAACAGCAGTGGTCGTCTTAATCTACTGGCAGATCCTGACACGCATTGGCGGACAGCTTGCTCTTATTGATGCGATGTCAACTGTATTCTCGGTTATTGCTTTGATCATGCAGGTGGCTCGTTACGCAGAACAGTGGCTGTTGTGGATCATTGTCAATGTGGTATCTGTAGTAATGTGGGTATTACTGATCGGAAAAGATTCTTCTGCGATCACAATGGCTGTTATGTGGGCTGCTTATCTGTTTAACTCTGTATACGGATATTACAACTGGAAGAAACTGGCTGCAAAAAATAAAGAGAATAAATAAAAAGAACGATAGAAAGAAGCGGGTATATCTTGACGGGTATGCCCGCTTTTATTATGTCAAAATTTTTCTGTGATTATGTATCTTATGAAAAATTCTAAATGTATAATTGCCTTTTACAAATTCTTATGTTACTCTGTTTTTATCTACTTGAAATCATCAAGTAATGAGTACCCATTCAATTTAATCTGAGAACTATCTATGGGAAATTCCCCGCGATTTTTCAACAGAACTACACAACTTCCTATGTGCGAAAAACCTTGATAATTGAGGATGGATTCTTTATACTTATTCTCATAAGAGGACTCCTTTTTCGCGGATATGTAAGAGACGAAGGAGGAATCTTGAGTGTCAGAAAACAGGAACAAAGAAAACCGAGAATGCAAGAATAGTGTGTTTGTGGATTTATTCTATGAAAATGAGTCGGCAGCGGAAAATGACATTGCACTTTACAATGCCCTGCATGATGAGCCGCTCCCATTGGGGACAACGGTGGAGAAAATTCGTGTAGGTAACGAACTCTACATGAACTTTAAAAATGACGTATCTTTTGGACTTGGAGGCAAATTGCTGGTATTGGCGGAACATCAGTCAACGGTTAATGAAAATATGCCGCTTAGAAGCCTTCTTTACATAGGGAGAGCATTTGAACAGCTTGTACCGGTGAAAGACCGTTACCGAAGAAAAAAAGTCCCGTTGCCAAAGCCGGAAATTTACGTCTTTTATAATGGACGAGAGAAATATGTGAAAGAAAAAATACTCTATCTTTCCGACTCGTACATAATAAAGGATGATGAACCTATGTTGGAGTTAAAGGTGAAGGTTATTAATATTAACCCTGCGCAGAAGCATGAAGTGTTGGAAAAATGTCCGGTGCTTAGAGATTACAGTATATTCATAGATACGATCCGAAAATATCAGGAGCAGAGAGTTGATAATATCTATGAAAAAGCCATACACGAGTGTATAGATAAAGGTATTCTTGCAGATTACCTTCGGGTTCATGGAAGCGAGGTCGTGAATATGTTAATGTCGGAATATAATTATGAGCAAGATATAGAGGTGCAGAGAGAAGAGGCATTTGAAGAAGGCGAAAAGCGGGGACAAAAACGCTTTGCGGCATTAGCGGAAAAATTAATCGAGGCGGGCAGAAGTGAAGATGTCATAAAAGCGGCGCAGGATTTCGAATTGTGTGAGAAACTTTATCAAGAATATGATATCGAATAATTGCTTGCTTTCGTACGTTAAAATGTTAGACAGCTTTATTTTCATGTGCTAGAATAAGCGTGTGTGTGAATATTTGGGAGGCATATGTATGTTATCAAATAAAGTATTGCATAAAACGGTGCAGGACATTAAGCGTATTGCCGGTTTTGACTGTGCTGTCTGGGATAGGAAGGGCACCTGCCTTGTAATGACCCATGAGAAAATGCAGAAGTATGAAAAACAGGTACAGGAACTCTGGCAGGATGTTGATGGAAAGACGAAAATTTTGCAGGAAAGGCAAGGATTCTTCTTTGTGTTTGATGAAGAAAAGCCGATTTATTTGCTAGGGCTTGAAGGCGAACCTGCGAATATGGAAATGGCGGGAAGAATGGGCGCAAGCCAGCTGTCCGGTCTTTTGACTGCTTATAAAGATAAGCTTGATAAGAACCGCTTTATTCAGAATCTTCTTCTTGATAATCTTTTACTTGTAGATATTTATAATCAAGCAGATAAAATGGGGATTGCAACAGATCAAAAAAGGATCGTGTATGTGATTGAGAAGAAAAATGAAGGAGAAGATCTGATTATTGAGACACTGCGCGGAGTGTATGCGTCCGGAAGAAAGAATTTTGTTACGTCAGTGGATGATCAGCATGTAATACTGGTAAAAGCACTAGAACAATCAGAAGGATATGAGGAAGCGCAGCAGATTGCCAGAGTGATTACGGATACGTTGAATATGGAAGCGCTGGCAAGTGTGCGGGTGGCATATGGTACGATTGTTCAAGAGCTAAAAGATGTGCCGCGCTCTTATAAAGAGGCACAAGTGGCACTGGAGGTTGGACGCGTCTTTTACGCAGAACGAGGGATTCTCGCTTATGATGAGCTTGGGATCGGGAGACTGATTCATCAGCTTCCGAGATCGCTTTGTGAAATGTTCCTAAAGGAAGTTTTTCACGGAGGAGCAGCAGACATCTTCGAAGAGGAAGAACTGACAACCGTGTATACATTTTTTGATAACAATTTGAATATTTCTGAGACAGCCAGACAGCTCTATATCCACCGCAATACACTGGTGTATCGTCTGGAGAAAATTCAGAAGAAAACGGGGCTTGATGTCAGAGTGTTTGATGAAGCGATGACATTTAAGATAGCAATGATGGTAGCCGATCACATGAAAAATATGAAAGCATAGGAGGACTAGAAGGCATGGTGAAATTATATGACAAAGGTGTGTATCTGTTAAATGGAACGGAGATTGTGGAAAGCTGTGAGGAAGTGGCAGCAAAGACGGGAAGAAAAGTTTCCAAAGAAGAAGCAGCCAAAGAAACAATGGCTTACAATATTTTGTCTGAGCATAATACATCCGGTAATATGGACAGACTGCAGATTAAATTTGATAAATTGACATCCCATGATATTACATTTGTAGGTATTATTCAGACAGCAAGGGCGTCAGGACTTGAGAAATTCCCGATTCCGTATGTTCTTACAAACTGTCACAATTCTTTATGCGCAGTAGGCGGAACCATCAATGAAGATGACCATATGTTTGGGCTGACTTGTGCAAAGAAATACGGAGGTGTCTATGTGCCTCCTCATCAAGCTGTTATCCATCAGTATGCCCGTGAGATGCTGGCAGGCGGTGGTAAGATGATCCTCGGATCGGACAGCCATACACGTTATGGTGCGCTGGGAACAATGGCAATGGGCGAAGGCGGACCGGAGCTTGTAAAACAGCTTTTAAATAAAACTTATGATATTAAGATGCCGCAGGTAGTTGGAATCTATCTGGATGGCGAACCGATGAAAGGAGTGGGACCGCAGGATATCGCTCTTGCAATCATTGGCGCGACATTCGGAAATGGCTATGTAAACAATAAAGTGATGGAATTTGTCGGACCCGGTGTGGATAAGCTGAGCGCAGATTATCGAATCGGTATTGATGTTATGACAACAGAGACAACCTGTCTGTCCTCTATCTGGAAAACAGATGACAAGATCAAAGAATTCTATGAGACTCATGGAAGAGTTGAAGATTACAAGGAGTTAAATCCGGGGGCAGTCGCTTACTATGATGGTTTTGTATATGTGAATTTAAGCGAGATCAAACCGATGATCGCTATGCCATTCCACCCATCCAACGTATATACGATTGATGAGGTAAATGCAAATTTAAAAGATGTGCTTCATGACGTAGAGAAAAAAGCGCTGATAAGCCTTGATGGGGCGGTAGATTATTCTCTGCAGGACAAGATTGTAGATGGAAAATTGTATGTGGATCAAGGAATTATCGCCGGATGTGCCGGAGGTGGTTTCGAAAATATTTGCGCTGCAGCAGATATTATCAAAGGTCATTATATCGGTTCTGACGCATTTACGTTCAGTGTGTATCCGGCAAGTACGCCGATTTATATGGAACTTGTGAAAAATGGAGTGGTGGCAGATCTTATGCAGGCAGGAACCATCGTGAAGACCGCGTTTTGTGGTCCATGTTTCGGTGCAGGGGATACACCGGCGAACGGTGCGTTTTCTATCCGTCACTCTACACGTAACTTCCCGAACCGAGAAGGCTCTAAGCTTCAGAGCGGGCAGATTGCATCCGTGGCTCTTATGGATGCACGTTCAATTGCGGCAACAGCAGCAAATAAAGGGTTCCTTACACCGGCAACAGCTATGGATGTGGAATACACCGGACAGACTTATCATTTCGATGAGAAGATCTATGCAAACAGAGTGTTTGACAGTAAAGGTGTGGCTGATGATTCTGTGGAAATTAAGTTTGGACCAAATATCAAAGACTGGCCGAAGATGCCTGCTCTTCCGGAGAACTTGCTTCTGAAAGTGGTGTCTGAGATCCATGATCCGGTGACAACTACGGACGAACTGATCCCATCCGGAGAAACATCTTCTTATCGTTCAAACCCACTGGGACTTGCAGAATTTGCACTGTCCAGAAAAGATCCGGCTTACGTGGGAAGAGCGAAAGAAGTCCAGAAAGCGCAGAAGGCGATTGAAGCAGGAGAATGTCCGCTTGAAGTATTGGATGAGTTGAAAGAAGTAATGGGCAAAGTAAGAAAAACTTATCCGGAAGTAGGCGAAGGCAATCTTGGAATCGGAAGTACGATCTTTGCAGTAAAACCAGGAGATGGTTCAGCGAGAGAACAAGCAGCATCCTGTCAGAAGGTACTCGGAGGATGGGCAAATATTGCATGTGAATATGCAACGAAGAGATATCGCTCAAATCTGATCAACTGGGGTATGCTTCCGTTTATCACGGAAGAAGATCACGAGAAGTTAAGCTTTCAGAATGGTGATTACATATTTGTGCCGGATATCCGCCGGGCAATCGAAGAGAAAGCGGCAGATATCAAAGCATATGTTGTGGGAAGTGAGTTGACAGAGGTTCATTTTAAACTTGGTGATATGACAGACGCCGAGAGAGAAATTATTCTGAAAGGATGTCTGATCAATTATTATCGCGGATAAAAAAGAGACGGTTCTGTAGTATCGGACCGATTATGGAGGCGGCGGCAATTTTGACGGCGTCTCCAAGCAAATACGGAAGGACTCCGACGGATAAGGCGGCGGTAAAGGAAAGTTCCATCTGAGCAGCGAGCCATAGCGTTCCAAAGATATAGGTGGCAGCCATTCCAAGTACCATGCCAAGAATCGTCAGAGTCTTTTTCTTTGGAAATATTTGCATAAAAAAACCGGCGATCAAAATCAAGAAAATAAATCCTGCCAGATATCCTCCGGTAGGTCCGGCGAGTTTGCCGATTCCGCCGGAGAAGCCGGAGAATACCGGAAGCCCGCAAACTCCTAAGAGAAGATAGAGTATATAGCTTGTAAGTGCTTCTTTCCATGATAGGAGGTAGAGGCTGATAAATAGCACCAGATTTGTTAAAGTAATTGGTACAGGGCTAATAGGAATTGGAATGGATAATGGAGCTAAAATACAAGTGATGGCTGTAAATAAAGCAATCCAGACCATTCGTTTTGTGGAAGGTGTAGAGTTTGTTGTTGTCATTTTGGTAGTCTCCTTTGTAAAAAAATAATCATTGACTTGAATTATATTTGTTGAGTCTTTGAATGTCAACCAAATATTATAAAAAGGTTAACGTAATAAATTGTATAGAAGTGAAAGAAAAGTGCGAATTAAATATAAAAACACAAAAAGTCAGAAAATAATAATGAACAACGAAAACAATAAAATAAATAAATAAAAATCCAAAAAAAGTGTTGACAAATTAAAACGCCGGTGCTATTATAAAGTCAATCCAAAAGAGATTAAACAATAACAAAAAGGAATCTGACGAGAAAGGATTCTGGCAAAGGAAAAAAGGATTTTCCAGCAAAGTGTTATTTGTGAACATTCTATTTCATATGTCGGTGAGATGGAAGTTTTGGAAATTTAGAGAAGGAGGCTTAATCCATTGGACAATGTAAAAGAATCAACAAGTCAATATGTTAGTGGTATGGCAGAGAAAAGTTCCCGTCAATTAAGCCTTTACCATAGAAGATAACCGGTAAGTGAGAATGAAAAGTGAAATCGGAGCAGATAAAACCGGATGATAAAGATTAACATCTGCAGACATATTGAGGATAATACCACAGAACTTCAAAGGGATTAGACAATGTGTGAAGAAACATTACCTAATCTATCGATTTATATAATTAATATGCATATTGTTTATTGGGCAACGGTTCTGATAGGCAGATGTATATAACAAAGAATATAAGATAAAGATTATAGAGAGAATAACTTAATACTTTTATAGACAAATAATAAGGGCACTGGCTATAAAGGGAACGGTTATAGATATAATAATCAAAATAATTATTTTATATAAACTTTTAGAGGGATATAAATAAGGTATCGAAGATTATAAGTAAAATCTGAGACTTGGAGTTATAGATCGTTTATAAAAAGGAAAACGGTTAAGAAGGGAACAGGTAATCGAAAAGATTCCTCCGATTAAAATAAAAGTGTATGATAAAATTCAATAGGAAATAGCCATTACGATCGGGAATGATTGTGATGGCTATTTTTGTAGCAATTTTGTAATATTTTTTTAACAATTTAGGCGTATATTTTGACAATAGGCAGGTCTTTGTGATAAACTGATATCAGTGAAATTGTAACTAAAACTAAAAATTAATATATTTTGAGGTGAGAGAATTGGATAAATATGAATATCGGGTAAAGACAGAGCAGATGCTTGAATACGCAGAAGAAAAGCAGTATAAAAAAGCTATGGAAATTGCGGATACAATCGACTGGCGCAGGGTGAAGAATCCATCTATGTTAAATACTGTCAGCGAGATATATGAATACAATGGAGAATTTCAGAAGAGTCGGGATATTTTATTTGTGGCATATGATCGCGCACCGGAGAGCCGTAAGATCATATATCGTCTTGGGCTGTTAGCGCTGAAGATCAACGATACCGATGAGGCGTCTGATTGTTACGAGGAATTTGTGAAGGTTGCTCCAAAAGATCCGAATCAGTATATTTTAAAATATAAAATACTCAAGGCACAGAATGCACCGTATGCGGAGCAGATCAGTGCGTTGGAGGACTTTAAAAAAGCAGAGTATGTGGAAAAGTGGGCGTATGAGCTGGCAAGTCTGTATCATCAGGCAGGAATGACTGCAAAATGTCTTGAGGAATGTGATGATCTGATCCTGTGGTTCAGCGAAGGAAAATACGTATATCAGGCAATGGAATTGAAGATGAAGTATAAACCTTTGACACCGCTTCAGCAGGAAAAATATGACAGCAGACCGGGGGCAAGACCAAAGGTAAATACATTGGCAGCAGTGAAAGCAAAAGCTGCACAGGCAAAAGCGGCAGAACAAGTAAAAGAAGAGAATACAGTAAAAGAAGAGAATATAAGAAAAGAGGAACCACAGGAAGCGGTTCGTGAAGAGCAGGTAGAAGAGAAACCGGAAGAAGCAGTGGCTGAAGAGGCGGAAGACAGAGAAAAACCGGCAGAAAGTGAGAAAAGTTCTGCAATCACAAAAGTCGTAGCAGGTGCAACGCTGGAAGAAGCGTTGACGAATCTTGCCAGTGGTATCAAGATTGAAGAAGAGGCAATGGCACAGAAAGAAGAAGAACTTCTTCTCGGAGGCCAGATGAAGATTGATGAGATCCTGCAGGAATGGGAAGAAAAACAGAAAGTTCATGCAGATGCCATTGAAGAACAGAAGAAGAAGGACGAAGAGCGAATCCGTAAAGAGCGTGAAGCTGCCGAGAAAAGAAGAGAGGCAGAACGTCTTGAGATAGAACGCAAGGCAGCAGAAGCAGAGGCGGCAAGAAAAGCAGCGGAAGAAGAGGCTGCAAGAAAGGCGGCAGAAGAAGAGGCTGCGAGAAAGGCAGCAGAGGAAGAAGCAGCAAGAAAAGCAGCGGAAGAGGAAGCTGCAAGAAAGGCAGCAGAAGAAGCGGAGCGAAAAGCAGAACTGGAAGCAATCGTTCAGATGGCAGAAAAAGACAGAGATCCGGGTCTTGAAGGTAAGACACAGAGACTTCCGGATGATATTCTCGAACTTGTAGAGCAGCTCGAAAGCAGAGTTGCAGGCACAGAGGCTGCGAAAGAGATGGAAGAAGAACTGACGGAAGAAGATGAGATGGAAGAAGAGATCTTCGGCGGTGCAGAGGACGATTTTGTCGGTGGAGAAGAGACAGAACTTCCAGAGATTGATGAAGAATATTTACAGGCAGAGTTTGAGAATGAAGCTGCATATGATGATGTGGAATATGCTGAGGAAGACGACTTTGACGAAGAAGAATATGAAGAAATAGAAGCCGAGGAAGACTTCGAAGAAGCGGATTTCGATGAAGAGGACTTTGAGGAAGACGACTTTGACGAGGAAGAATATGAAGAAGTAGAAGACGGTGACGATTTCGAAGAGTATGAAGAAGTAGAAGACGGCGAGGATTTCGAAGAGTATGAGGACGACCTCGATGATGCGTACGAAGAGGATTTTGCCGAAGAAGAATATGAGGACGATTTCGACAACGACTTCTCAGAAGAAGATTTTGATGAATTCGATGAAGCTGAGGATGAAGAAGATTTTGAAGCGGATTTCGAGGAAGAGGACTTTGAGGAAGAGGACTTTGAGGAGGATGAAGAAGATTTCGATCTTGACAGCTTTTTTGCCGAGGAAGAATCGGTGAAAGCAGCAGACTTTGAAATTGAGGAACCGTCAGAAGCAGAGATCCAGAAGCGGATTAAGAAGTCCAAGGGAAGCGGTGTTCCGTTTGATACCGGATTCGTTGTTACCGGACGCTATGATTTAAGTGCTACCAGTGAAATTGGATTAAAGGCAGGACTTACAGAGGAACAGAAAAAGTTATTCTCATACTTTGTACCGGTTCGTGGAATGAGTGAGCAGATCGTAGAAGTTCTTGATAATGACAGAAGAGCACAAAGAGAGGGAACATCAAAGACAGGAAACCTTCTTGTAATCGGAAGAAAAGGTTCCGGTAAGACGGTTCTTGCGGTAGATATTGTAAAAGCGATCCAGAAGCAGAGAAACTTAAAGCAAGGTAAGGTTGCGATTGTAACCGGAGAATCTTTGAATAAGAAAGAGCTCTCTAATATTATTCAAAAGTTGCGCGGTGGAGCGATCATTATCGAGAAAGCAGGAAAGTTGAATGCGAGAACGGTAAAAGAGTTAAGCTATCTGATGGAAAAGAAGACCGGAGAGATGCTCTTTGTTCTGGAAGATCAGAGAAAGCCGCTTGAGAGAATATTGACCGCAAATCCTGACTTCAAGAGAAAATTTACATCCAAGCTTGAGCTTCCGGTATTTATCAATGATGAACTGGTGACATTTGGTCAGACTTATGCAAAAGAGAATGGATATAAACTGGATGAGATGGGCATTCTTGCATTGTACAGCAGAATTGATGTAATGCAGAGAGAAGATCACGCAGTGACTGTTGCAGAAGTAAAGGAAATCATGGATGAGGCGATTGCTCATTCACAGAAGGCAAATGTAAAACATCTTGCGAGAAGAGTATTCGGAAAGAGTACAGATGATTCTGACAGAGTAATTCTGACAGAAGAAGATTTTAAGATTTAATTTTAAATGGACATTCTTATAAAAAAGTGTCGGTTATCGTAGAAAACCGACACTTTTTTCATTAATTTCAGTGAAAGGATTGGTCAGATTGTACAGGTATGCTTGAATTTTAGTTAGTCCTAAAGTATAATATTACTATAATTGCTTCGGAATGTGAGGGATGAATCTATGGCAGCTAAGAAAAAGAAACCATATGAGATCGGAGAACTTGATCAGTACCTATTTGGGCAGGGAAACCATTATGAAATATATAAAAAATTAGGTTCTCACTGTGTGAAGAATGGGAAACAGGAAGGGGTATACTTTGCAGTATGGGCGCCACATGCAGAATCTGTTTCCGTAGTCGGAGAGTTTAATGACTGGGATGTAGAGGCAAATCCTATGGTGAGAGAGGAGCCTTTGGGAATTTATACTTGCTTTGTGCCGAAGGTAAAAGAGGGGACGTTATACAAATATTGTATTGAAACATATCAGCATGAATATATTTTTAAGGCAGATCCTTTTGCGAATTATGCAGAGCGTCGTCCGGGAACTGCATCCAAAGTTGTGGATATCAGTCATTTGAAGTGGACGGATGATAAGTGGATGCAAGCAAGAAAGACATGGAAGAATGAAGAAGAACCTATGTCAATCTATGAGGTACATATCGGCTCGTGGAAGCGCCATCCGGGACGAGAGGATGAAGGCTTCTACAGCTATCGTGAATTTGGTAAGGAGATTGCGGCATATGTCAAGGATATGGGTTATACACATGTTGAGCTGATAGGTGTAGCAGAGCACCCATTTGACGGATCTTGGGGATATCAGGTGACCGGATATTATGCTCCGACATCCAGATACGGAACACCGGAAGACTTTGCGTGGATGATCAATTATCTTCACCAGAATAAGATCGGTGTCATCCTTGACTGGGTACCGGCTCATTTCCCAAGAGATGCACATGGACTTGCTGACTTTGATGGAACACCGACATTCGAATATGCAGATCCAAAGAAGGGTGAGCATCCGGACTGGGGAACGAAGATTTTTGACTACGGAAAGAATGAGGTTCGCAATTTTCTCATTTCCAACGCATTATTCTGGGTAGAATACTTTCATATTGACGGTCTGCGTGTGGATGCTGTGGCATCCATGCTCTATCTTGACTACGGAAAGCAGGACGGACAGTGGATTGCTAATAAATATGGTGAAAATAAGAATCTGGAAGCGATTGACTTCTTTAAGCATCTGAATTCTGTTGTTCTCGGCAGAAATCCGGGAGCGCTTATGATAGCAGAAGAATCGACCGCATGGCCGAAAGTGACAGGTCCGGTAGAGGATGATGGACTGGGCTTCAGTTTGAAGTGGAATATGGGATGGATGCACGATTTTACAGAGTATATGAAGCTTGACCCATATTTCAGGAAAGATAATCATAATCTGATGACATTTGCAATGAGCTATGCTTACAGCGAGAATTATATTTTAGTTCTTTCTCATGATGAGGTTGTGCACCTGAAATGTTCTATGCTTAATAAGATGCCGGGGCTGGGCTTTGATAAGTATGCCAACCTGAAAGTCGGATATGCATTTATGATGGGACATGCCGGTAAGAAACTGCTCTTTATGGGACAGGAATTTGCACAGCTTCGTGAGTGGAGTGAGGAACGGGAACTTGACTGGTATCTGCTTGCAGAGAGAGAGCATCAGGCAATTCAAAACTGGGTGAGAGATTTGTTACATTTGTATAAGAAGAATAAGGCAATGTATGAACTGGATCATTCGTGGGAAGGCTTTGAATGGATCAATGCAGATGACGCTTACAGAAGCATATTCAGCTTCGTGAGACATTCGAAGGATAATAAGAAGAATCTGCTGTTCGTATGCAATTTCACTCCGATGGAGAGAGAAGATTATCGTGTTGGAGTGCCAAGAAGAAAGCAGTACAAGCTGGTGCTCAACAGTGATGAAGAGAAATACGGTGGAACCGGAGAAGAAAGACCTCTTGTCTATAGGGCGGAGAAGAAGGAGTGTGACGGAAGACCATATTCCTTTGCATATAGTCTGAAACCGTATGGTGTGGCTGTATTTGAATTTTAAAATTGTTGTATTGAGGAAAATGCAAAGTATAGCAAGAAATATATTCTAGGAAATAAAGAAATCGGTCTTGTCAGACAAGAAGAACTATGTTAAAACAAATGGGGCTATCTATTTCCCGATAGCCCCTTTAATCC
>OBJP01001047.1_pt1 | contig 13625 bp, 11 predicted proteins | sample 1519821 | NCBI WGS metagenome assembly OBJP01 (sample SAMN04209218, study PRJEB22552) | human gut metagenome | biome: gut; material: feces | host: Homo sapiens | place: USA: Oklahoma | reverse complement strand
TACATAAGTATAATATGATATCATAACATTATATAATGATATATAATCAATTCGAAGGAGATGAAAAAATGCGGGTCATTGGAATTGGGGACAATGTGTGCGACAAATATGAACATCTCAGGCTTATGTTTCCGGGAGGTCAGGCTGCAAACTTTGCAGTTTATGCAGGGATGCTGGGGGCAGAGTCAGCTTATATGGGAGTGTTCGGACGGGATGAGGTTGCAGAACATGTGATAGCAACACTCGATGAGCTGCAGGTAGAACACAGCCGGTGCCGTCAGTATGAAGGAGAAAATGGTTATGCGAGGGTTACGCTGGTAGACGGAGACCGTGTCTTTCTCGGAAGCAACAAAGGCGGTGTATTAAAAGATAATCCGTTAAATCTGGACGTGGAAGATCTGGAGTATATTAAAACATTTGATCATGTGCACACGACCAATAATAGCTATTTTGATGAACAGCTTCCTAAATTGGCAGAACAGGGAATCTCTGTATCGTATGATTTTTCGGGTCAGTGGATCGATGAAGAACGAGTAAAAAAGGTTGCTCCGTATATTACGTATGCGTTTCTTTCATGTGGTTCCGTTTCGAGAGAGGATGCGGAAGAAATTTGTAAGAAAATGTTTCGTGCTGGATGCCCAATGGTAATTGCAACAAGAGGAAGCTATGGAGCAGTTCTATTTGATGGAACGCAGTTTTATGAGCAGCCGCCGCATCTGGTTGAAGCAGTAGATACGCTGGGAGCAGGGGATTCATTTGCAACGGCATTTCTGCTTTCGTTTCTGGAGAGCCGGAAAAAGTATGGCATACAGATGAAAGAAAGCATTTATGAAAAAGAGATAAGGAAAGCACTGGAAGCAGGGGCAGAGTTTTCTTCGAAAACCTGTATGGTTCAGGGGGCTTTTGGACATGGAAAGTCATTTTGACAAATAATTGATACAAAAAAAGAAAAGGAGATCAGAAAGATGGAAAAATCAGTAAAAGAAATTGTAGCAGAGATCAAAGAAAAGATGGACAAACTGGGTGGATTAAAGCATGTGTATTTTGTAGCTTGCGGCGGATCTAAGGCAGCTATTTTCCCAGGGCTGTACCTTCTTCAGAGTGAGGCAAAAACTTTTAGCGCTACTACATATACCAGCAATGAATTTGTTCATGCAACACCAAAAGAACTGGATGAGCGGTGCGTTGCAGTTATTTGTTCATTAAAGGCAACGCCTGAGACCGTGGAGGCAGTAAAAACAGCCAATGCTGCAGGTGCAGTGACAATCGCTATGACAGGAAATATGCAGACAGGTATGGCAAAAGTTGGACAGTATATTGTGACATATTCAAATGGTGATGATCAGGTATATAGTGATTCTAACCAGGCGAACGCCCTTCGGATTGGTTTTGAGCTGTTAAAACAGTTTGAAAACTGGGAGAATTATGACAAGGCGATGGAAGCATACCGTTACATTGATGAAATTATAGAAGAAGGCAAGAAAAATGTTTTGGCGGATGCAAAAGCCTGGGCAGAAAAATATAAAGATGAACCTGTATTTTACGTGCTGGCATCTGGTTCAAACTATGGAGTTGCATATTCCATGTGCTGCTGCCATTTCATGGAGATGCAGTGGAAGCATGCTGTGTGCCTGCACACGGGTGAGTACTTCCATGGTCCATTTGAAACAACAGATAAGAAGCTTCCGATGATCCTTCTGATGAGTGAGGGAAGAACCCGCGCATTGGATGAACGCTGCTTAAAATTCCTGCGCACTTATGCGGAAAATTATATTGTAATTGATTTTGAAAAATTAAATGGCGGTAAAATCGATAAGAGCGTCGTAGAATTCTTTAATCCGGTTGTTATGATTCCGATTGAGAGATACTATGTTTCCCAGATGGCGGAAGTGCGTGGCCATTCTATGGATGAAAGACGTTATATGTGGAAAGTGGAATACTAAAGATCCTCCAATTAAATATTTTCTTAGACAGACAGCGAGGCCTGACCGTATGGAGCAGACTTCGCTGTTTTGTCCATACGGGCAAGTTAATTTAGAGTGAGCATAGTGTAAGTAAAAAATCAGAACGTTTGGCATCAAAGAATTGCTGAAAAAGATAACAGACAAGTGAAAAAAATTGTGAAAATTGATATGGATGTGTGTGATGAAAAAGAAAACGTAATAAAAATATGATAGGAAGAGAAGCTGACCCCCTAAAAAAAAATATGTAAAATGACAAATTAGCATTGACAATATAATGATATATGATGTATTATAATGACATGATATGAGATAATTCGCTTGAAACCTGCAGGAACAAGAAGAATTTGAAAAGAAGGTAGGAGGAAATGTCATGAAAGCAGATGTGTTTGAGTATGAAGGGGAAGGCATTCAGTGTGTATATGACAATAAAAAATGGGTCGTATGTATTAAAAACTGGAAGCCTAATAATGATATTGAGAAGATTCAGTATCTGGAAGTGCATCACGCAACCGATGAGCAGTTTATTCTGGTTCAGGGAAAAGCAGTTCTTTTGACGGCGTCCCGCGAGAATGATGCATTTAAAATTGATGTAATTCCGATGGAGCCAAATAAAGTTTACAATGTTTTGCAGGGAACATGGTTTAATACGATCACACAGAAGGATACAAAGCTGATATATGTGCAGGATGCGGGGACGACAACAGAAAACAGCGAATACTGTGATATGACAGAAGTAGAATTGAGTATGGTTAGGGAAAAAGCAAAAAAAGCTTTGCAGTAGCATCATAAAAAAGAAATGAGGAGGACAAAAGATGGAGTTTAATGCGTATTCCATGTTGGTGGATTTCATGTGGGCAGGTATTTTCCTGTTTGTGGCGAAAATGCTGAGGGAAAAAATCAAGATTCTGCAGAGCCTGTTTGTTCCGGTCAGTCTGCTGGCTGGATTTATCGGGCTTGCGTTAGGACAGAATGGTTTTGGAATTATCAGTTTTTCTTCACAGTTTGGTTCTTATGCAGGTCTGCTGATTATTGCAGTATTTGTATCAATTGGGCTGAGGGGCTTTAATTTTTCAGCTGGTGGCTGGAAAACAAATTTTGATCGGATTGGCAGCTACTACTGCTTCCGTAATATTGGCTGGGCGTTTCAGTATGCAATGCCGATTATTTTTGCAATGGTAGTCCTGAAAATATTTGCTCCTGATTTAAATCCGGCATTTGGAATGTTGATTCCTGCAGGCTTTCAGGGAGGTCATGGTACAGCAGCAGCACTTGGCGCGACACTCGGCACACTTGGATGGGAAGATGCAACGGATCTGGCGATGACAAGTGCAACGGTGGGTATTTTAACCGGTATTTTTGGTGGAATTATTTTGATCAAACTTGGAACAAAAAGAAACTATACCAAGTTTGTAAAAGATTTCAGCCAGCTTCCTGACGATATGCGCACGGGACTCATTGAAGAAGGAAAACGCCCGGTATTAGGCGAAGAGACCGTTTCACCGATGGCAATTGATCCGCTGGCATGGCATCTTCTTCTGATTCTGATTCCAACCGGTATTGGATATCTTTTAACAAATGCAATTCAGGGAGCAACCGGACTTGGCGTTCCGAGTTTCTCTGTCGGCTTCCTGGTAGCAATTGTATTTCATTTTGTATTAAAAGGAATAAAAGCTGATAAATATGTAGATAACCGCATCATTTCCCGTATGGGAAGCTGTGCAACTGATTTCCTTGTATTTTTCGGTGTGGCATCAATTAAGATTCCGGTTGTTATTGAGTACGCAGTTCCGTTTGGTCTGCTGATGTTATTTGGAATTGTCTGGGTTGTATTCCACTTTACAGTGATTGCGCCGAGACTCTTAAAACAGGAGTGGTTTGAGAGAGGTATCTATGTATATGGTTACTCGACCGGTGTAACAGCAATCGGCATGGCACTTTTAAGAATTGTAGATCCGGAGAATAAGAGCTGTACACTGGATGATGCAGCAATTGTAACACCGATTGAGTCAATTATTGAAATTTTTGCATTAGCGGCAGTTCCGGTTGCCTGTGTTCAGGGAAACTGGATTGCAGCTGTAACACCAATTTTGATTTACCTGGCAGCGCTTTGCATTGTCCCGGTTGTCTTCAAATGGTGGCATAAACATCCAGGTAAAGCATGGGATGAAAGTGAGCTTTAGGGAAAGAAAAAAGATATAAATGTAATCTGTAAATAAGCGGGCACTGTGAAATCTGATATAGTGAAGGTTTTTGCAGTGCCTTTGTGTGTAGAGAGGAGGAACAACTGGATGATAAAGATAAGGCGGGAACAGATTGCAGGAATGAATATGCACTATAAATACAGAACTTTGGATTATTTCTTTAAAACGCAGCAGGCTCTCGGAATAAAAAATATAGAGTTTTGGTGTGCAAGACCGCATTTCCTGCTAGATGATTATGGGTTTGAGGATGCGGCTGAATTAAAAAAGAATGCAGCAGATTATGGATTGACAATCGGAGCTTTTTCACCGGAGTGTACGATTTATAATTATGCACTTTGCTGTCATGACGAGACGGCAAGAAAGCATTCAATCGGATATTTTGAAAATGGAATCCGTGCAGCGGCAGAAGCTGGTGCGAAAGTGATGGTACTCAATTGCTGCGGCGGTGCAAGAAATGAAGATCCGAGACGTATTTTTGAACGTGCGGTTCAAACCTTGCGTCGGCTTTCAAAAACTGCTGCGGAAGAGGGGGTTATTCTTGCAGTGGAAACAGTACGGCCAGAAGACGCAACGGTTATTAATATGCTTCCAGAACTAAAAAAACTTTTGGAGTCGGTTAATGAGCCGCAGATACAGGCTGCCCTGAATTTGACGAGTGCTGGAGTGGCAGGAGAGTCGATGAAAGACTGGTTTGAAGCATTTGGAGACAAAATATACCATATCCGTTTTGTGGATGGACGTCCGCAGGGATGCCTTGCATGGGGAGATGGTTTGAGACCGTTAGAGGATCAATTGATTTGTCTGGATCAGTACAAATATAAAGGATTGCTAAGCCTGGCACTGAATGATGCACGCTACCTGGAGGATCCGGCTGCAGCCGATCGGCAGAATATGCGTGAATTGGAACCGTTTATAATGGATTAATGGAGTAATTGTATGAGGAGGAAGCGAAAATGAAAATAGTTGATTTTGATAAACTTTCGGTATTGAATCTTCATTATTGCCAATATACGTTGGATTATTTCCTGGATTGTATGCAGGAACTGGGAATCAAAAATGTAGAATTGCTGGGAGGACATCAAGGACTTTGGCTGGATCCAAATGAATATCAGGATCCAGAGCCAGTCCGTAAAAAATTACAGGAACACGGTTTGAAGTGTCCGGTATTTACACCACAGAATTGCCGGTTTGGTTATCAATTTGGTGTAAAAGAACCAGAACTGAGAGAAAAAACATTTGGATTTTTTGCAAATGCGATACGTCTGGGGGCTGCGCTGGGGGCAGAGAAGATGGAAGCAAATTCCGGATGGGGTTACTGGGATGAAGCGGAGGAGGATGGATTGAAACGGGCAGCTGAGATGCATCAGAGACTTTGTGAGGTCGCAGAGGAAAATGGCGTGACAATTGTGGCAGAGTCTTTACGGCCGCAGGAATCAAGAATTGGGTATAGTTTGCAGCAAATGAAACGGTTATTTGATTTAGTCGATCATCCGCGCTTTAAAGTTATGATTGATTTGACAGCAATGTCGGTTTCTGGTGAAACGATTCAGCAGTGGTTTGATGTTTTTGGAAAGGAAAACATTGTACATGCACATTTTCAGGATTGTGATCCCTATGGGCATTACATCTGGGGTGAAGGGAAGAGAAACTTAAGAAAGGATTTAGAGGACATGGTAAAAAATGGATATGAGGGATATTTTACGCAGGAACTGACAGCACCGGCGTATTACCTGGATCCATTTCGTTATGACAAAAGAAATGTGCAGAATTTGCGAATGTACATGGAATAGAGGAGAGAAAGAATATGTGGACAGATGAATTATTTCATGTAAAAAAGCCGATCATTGCACTGTTGCATTTGCGGGCGCTGCCGGGGGATCCTCTGTATGAAAAAGATGCAACGATGGGAGAAGTAATTGAAAATGCAGCCAGAGAGCTTCAGGCGCTCCAGGAGGGAGGAGTAGATGGAATTTTGATTGCCAATGAATTCAGCCTTCCGTATGAAAAAAAGGTTTCCTACGTAACTGTGGCAGCGATGGGACGGATTGTGGGAGAATTAAAAAAAGAGATAAAAGTTCCATTTGGTGTCAATATTGTTTCTAATCCATTGGCGACGATCGATTTGGCAGCAGCAGTCGAGGCAGATTTTGTAAGAAGTACATTTACGGGTGCCTATATAGGTGAAAATGGAATTACAGATACGAATATTCCAGAAGTCTTGCGTAGAAAAAAAGCACTTGGACTAGATAAAATGAAATTGCTATATAAGGTAAATCCAGAGTCGGATGTATATCTAGCAGAGAGAAGTCTGGAAAAAATAACAAAATCCATGATTTTTCATTGCTTTCCAGATGGTCTGTGTGTTTCTGGAAGTAGTGCTGGTCAGGAAACGGATTCAAGTTTGGTACGCAGGGTCAAGGCAGTTTCTGGATTTGTTCCTGTTTTCTGTAATACAGGGTGTACTAAGGAAAATGTGGTTGAAAAACTTAGTGAATGTGATGGCGCTTGTGTAGGGACTGCTTTTAAGAAAGATGGTAAATTTGAGAACTATGTTGAAAAACAGAGAGTCATGGAGTTTATGGATGTAGTTAAGGCGTATCGCTGTACAATGAAAGAAGGCGTATAGACGTTGCATTCTTTTTTAGGAATTGACGTTGGTACATATTCAAGTAAAGGAGTTCTAACAGATGAGTCTGGAAAGGTGGTAAGTCGGGCAGTTACTCATCACGGAATGGAAAATCCAGAACCTGGTTATTATGAGCAGGACGCGGATAAGGTATGGTGGAATGATTTTTGCATTTTGTCAAAAATTCTCTTACAGCAGAGTGGTGTAGAACCAGAAAAAATTGCTTGTGTAGGGGGAAGCACATTGGGAGCAGATTGCCTTCCAGTTGATAAGGACGGGCATCCTTTACGAAAAGCAATTTTATATGGTATTGATGCGCGTTGCGTGGAAGAAATGGAGTATCTCTCACAGTATTATGGCACAGAAAAAGTAAAAAAACTATTTGGACGTCCAATTTGCAGTGGAGATGTATCTGCTAAAATTTTATGGATAAAAAATCATGAACCAGAGGTATATAGACGCACACACAAGTTTTTGACAGGTTCTTCTTATCTAACATTTAAACTAACTGGAAAATATGTAATAGATACATTTTTGGGGATGGCTTCATTTCGTCCGCTGTATTATCCGGATGGGAGCATCCATAAAGAAATGTGTAAACCGATTTGTATGCCGGAGCAGTTGGCAGAAGGAATGCCGGTTACCCATATTTGTGGAACGGTAACAAAGCAGGCAGCTCAGGAGACAGGACTCAAAGAAGGAACGCCAGTTATTACTGGAACTGGAGATTCAGCAGCTGAGGCAATCAGTGTAGGAGTACTTGCACCAGGCGATCTGATGGTACAGTTTGGATCGTCCTTATTTTTCTATTGTTGTGCAGATCGGCTGATTCAGGATGAGCGAGTGCGCGGAAATCCATTTTTAATTCCAGAAACTTATAGTGTAGCAGCAGGAACTAATAATGGAGGCACACTTCAAAAATGGTATTTGGAACAGTTATTTTCTGAATGCTTGGAGAAGGAAAAAACAGCAGGATTGAATGCATATGAAGAAATGATGAAAGGAATTTCTGAGATTGCACCTGGATCGGATGGTTTGATAACTTTACCCTACTTTGCGGGAGAAAGGACACCGCTGAATGATCCAGACGCAAGAGGAATGATTGTGGGACTTTCATTGAGCCATACAAAAAGACATTTGTATCGCTCGGCACTGGAAGGAATTGGGTATTCAGTTGCACAGCATATTGACATATTCCGTGAAAATGGTTTGCCTGTAAAACGGATTGCAGCGGCGGGGGGAGGAACGAAAAACGCAGTTTGGATGCAGATGGTGGCGGATATAGCAGGGGTATCGTTAGAAACACCAAAGGAAGACATAGGGGCAGCTTATGGAGATGCACTGATGGCAGCGATTGGAGTCGGATTCTACCAAGGTTTTTCAGATTTGCGCCAAGTAATCCAAAAGAAATGTATTTATAAGCCGGATTTAGAGAGGCATGAGTTATACAAGCCATTTAGAAAGCTATTTGATGAATTATATAGGTGTAATCAGGAAATATTACATAGTTTATCTAAGCATAACAAGTAAATAAAAGATATGGAAAGGCTTTTTGACTGTAATCATTGATATTACAATTGAAAAGCTTTTTCATTTATAGGTTCCCGATAACGTGTAAAAATGAAATTCAATCAACCGGGCAGAATATATGTTCGAAATTCCGCACTTTCCTTGCAATGAAAACTGTGCTATGGTATACTGAAAAGAAGATTTGGAGGCATTTTGAAGCGTTCTTTTTTTAGTTTGAACCAGATCTTGAACCAGTGAGAAAAGAAAGGAATTTACCGTGATTTCGTATGTAAAAGGCATCCTGGCGGAGAAAGCAAAGGACCGTATCGTGGTCGAGTCCGGCATGATGGGGATCGGGATTTTTGTCCCGATGTCGGTGCTGGAAGTTTTACCGCCGCTCGGGGAAGAGGTAAAGATATATACGCACCTGCAGGTGCGGGAGGATGATATGAGCCTGTACGGCTTTTTAAGCCGTTCGGATCTGGAGATGTTCCGCCAGCTTCTGGGGGTCAACGGCATTGGTCCGAAGGGGGCACTTGGCATCTTGTCGGCGCTGCGTCCGGAGGATCTGCGTCTTGCGGTTATGACTGGGGATGCGAAGGCGATCTCCCGTGCACCGGGCGTTGGGGCAAAGACGGCACAGCGGATCATTCTCGATTTGAAGGATAAAGTACAGGCAGAGGATCTGCTGACACCGCTGTTAGATGGCAGTGCGGCGGTTTCGCCGGCTGCGGGAAACGGGCTTTCAGGCAATGCGGCGAAGGAAGCCGTGGAGGCGCTGGTGGCGCTGGGATATACGAATGCCGAGGCGGTGAAGGCGGTCAAGAGCGCCAATGTGACGGAAGGGATGGATTCCGAGGCGGTATTGAAGGCATCGCTGAAATATCTGGCGTTTTTGTAAAACAACCTATGTGTCGGACATTCGAAATTGCAGGATCATAAAAAATAGTGGTGCTTGTGCGTCAGATGAAAATTTGGAATGTGTGGCAGATATGAGAAAATGGAACTGTCATGGCTTAATTGAATGAGAGAGAAAACAGGAAAGACAGGAAACAAGTATGAGCAGAAGGACGATTACAACCGAGGTGACGGAGGAGGATAAGCGGATTGAGGGAAGTCTCCGCCCGCAGACCTTAGACGAATATATCGGTCAGGAGCGGATCAAATCGACGTTAAAGGTATTTATCCATGCGGCGAAATCCCGCGGTGAGGCGCTTGACCATGTTCTTTTCTATGGACCGCCGGGATTGGGAAAGACGACACTTAGCGGCATTATCGCCAATGAGATGGGAACCCGTATGAAGGTTACTTCCGGTCCGGCAATCGAGAAACCAGGGGAGATTGCGGCGATTCTTAACGGGCTCCAGGAGGGAGACGTCCTCTTTGTGGATGAGATTCACCGCTTAAACCGCCAGGTGGAAGAGGTGCTTTATCCGGCGATGGAGGACTATGCGATCGATATCATGTTGGGAAAAGATTCGACGGCGCGCTCGATTCGTCTGGATCTGCCGAAATTTACGCTGGTAGGCGCGACGACACGCGCGGGGCTTCTGACGGCGCCGCTGCGCGACCGCTTCGGCATCGTGCAGAAGATGGATTTTTATACGCCTGAAGAGCTGCAGACGATTGTCCTGCGGACGGCGGGGGTTCTGAATGTGGAGATTGATAAGACGGGCGCCTATGAGATTGCGAGACGTTCGAGAGGAACGCCGCGTCTGGCAAACCGACTGTTAAAACGTGTGAGGGACTTTGCACAGGTCAAGTACAACGGCGTGATTACGAAAGAAGTCGCGGATTTTGCACTGGATATCCTTGATGTGGACAAGCTGGGACTTGACAACAACGACCGTGCGATCTTACATATGATTATCGACAAGTTTTCCGGCGGTCCGGTCGGACTGGAGACGCTGGCGGCAGCGCTGGGCGAGGATGCTGGGACACTGGAAGATGTGTATGAACCGTATCTTCTGATGAACGGTCTGCTCAACCGGACTCCGCGCGGGCGGATGGCGACCGAAGCAGCGTATCGGCATCTCGGGTATGCCTGGAATCAAGCAAAAAACGGTATTTCTGAGATTTGATATTTGATTGATTTGAAGGTGGTATTTCTGTGTGGGTGACGTGACAACGTCGAACCATATTTATTATAGATAGAAAGAAGAGAATGCGATGGCAAAACAGTATATAGATGTATTAATTGATGGAAAAGTGTATAGCCTGGGCGGCAGTGAGACGGAAGGATATGTACAGCAGATTGCCACGTATCTGAATGGGAAGATTTTCCAGCTCAAGGCGCAGCCGGGATTTTTGAAAATGCCGGAAGACTACCAGAGTATTATGACTTATCTGAATCTGGCGGATGATTATTTTAAAGAAAAAGAGAGTGCGAAGGCACTTGCATCCGACAAAGAGAGCATGGAAAAAGAGACATATCGTCTGAAACATGAGATGGTCAGCACCCAGATGAAACTCGAGAGTCTCCGCAATGAGCGCACCGTCAGCGAGGAAGAACTGGAGACAGCAAAGAAGGCGGCAAAAGAGGCAGCTGAGCAGGCGGAAGTTGCTAAAAATGAGGTACAGGCACAGATCGAGCGTGTGAAAAAAGAAGCGCAGGAGCAGATCGAGTCTGTGAAGAAAACAGCACAGGAACAGGTTGAGTCTGCAAGAAAAGAAGCGCAGGGGCAGATCGAGTCTGTGAAGAAAACAGCACAGGAACAGGTTGAGTCTGCAAGAAAAGAAGCGCAGGGGCAGATCGAGTCTGTGAAGAAAACAGCACAGGAACAGGTTGAGTCTGCAAGAAAAGAAGCGCAGGGGCAGATCGAGTCTGTGAAGAAAACAGCACAGGAACAGGTTGAGTCTGCAAGAAAAGAAGCGCAGGAGCAGATTGAACGTGCGAAGAGAGAGGTACAGGAGCGCGTGGAATCCGCGGAAAAAGCAGCCCAGGATCGCGCTGCCAGGGCGGAGCAGACAGCCCGGGAGCAGGCAGAAGCTGCAAAAAAAGAGGCATTGGAACAGATTGCGGATGCAAAGAAGGAAGCAAACGATTTCCGTGGAGAAGCAGAGGTTTGGAAACAGGATGCAGAAGATCAGCGTCTGGCGGTCGAGTCATCCCAGAGTGAAATCGCTTCTTTGCGGGACAAGCTGGAGATTCTCAAACAACAGCTTGAAGAAGCAAGACAGGCGGCGACAGCTGTGCAGACGGAAAAATCGCAGCTGGAAGCACGTCTGATGCAGACGGAACAGGAAAAACAAAGTGTAAAAGAGCAGCTGAGCCAGCTGGAACAGGAAAAACAAAGTGTAAAAGAGCAGCTGAGCCAGCTGGAGCAGGAAAAACAGACGATAAAGAAAGATCTGGAAGAGAGCCTCCAGGAGGCAGGGGCAGCACGTGAGGAACTGGCAGCTGTCCGTCAGGCACAGGTGGAGGCATATATGAAGCGGAAGCCATTTCCCAAGAGACAGGGAACGGTGGAACTGAAAGATGCAATTCTGCGGTTATAATGGGTGAAATGATATGAAAAAAAAGGTGGAAATTCTGGCACCGGCGGGTTCCTTCGATAGCATGAAAGCGGCGGTTGCTGCGGGGGCAGACGCAGTCTATATGGGCGGCAGCCGTTTCGGAGCCAGGGCATATGCGGAAAATCCGGATGAAACGGGGATGCTGGAAGCGATCAACTACGTGCATCTGCATGGGCGTCAGCTTTATATGACGGTCAATACGCTGGTAAAGGAAGACGAGATGGATGACTTATACGACTATCTGCTTCCGTATTACCAGGCGGGACTGGATGCCGTGATCGTGCAGGACATGGGCGTATTTTCTTATATCCGGGAGCATTTTCCGGATTTGCCGGTTCATGCGAGCACACAGATGACGATTACCGGACCGGAGGGCGCGGCGCTTATGACGAGAATGGGCGCGGTCCGCATCGTTACAGCGCGTGAACTTTCATTGGAAGAGATACGCCGCATTTATCAGGAGACGGGCGTGGAGATAGAGAGCTTTGTTCACGGGGCTCTCTGTTACTGTTATTCGGGACAATGCCTGTTCAGCAGCCTGATCGGCGGCAGAAGCGGCAACCGGGGACGATGCGCTCAGACCTGTCGGCTTCCGTTTGATGTCCTTCGGCGGCTGGATGAGAACAACCCGAATGAAAACAAAAAACAAAAGAAAGAAAATGGCGTGTTAAATCCGGGCGATTCCAAGTATGTGCTCAGTCTCAAGGATCTTTGTACGCTGGATATTTTGCCGGATATTCTGGAAGCAGGCGTTTATTCCTTGAAAATCGAGGGGCGCATGAAGAGTCCGCGCTATACGGCAGGCGTGGTGCGCCTGTACCGGAAATATGTAGATTTATATTTAAAGAATGGCAGAAAAGGTTACCGGGTTGACCTGAAAGACCGGAAGGAGCTGCTGGATCTGTTTGACCGCGGCGGTCAGACGTTAGGCTATTATACCGAGCACAATGGACGCGATATGGTGGTCTGCCATGAGAAACCGGCATTCCGCCAGGAAAACCGGGAACTTTACCAGTATCTGGACAAAACGTATGTGGAAGCAGAGGTGAAAGAACCGGTTCAGGGGTTTGCGCGTGTCTGTGAAGGCGAACCGCTGCAGCTGACGCTTCAATACGAAGATCCGCTGACGGGAGAAAGCCGGATGGCAGGCGGAATCGGAGCAGTTGTCCAGACGGCAGTGAAACAGCCGATGAGCAAGGAACGGATTGAGAAACAGCTCGGAAAAACGGGAAATACGCCGTATTATTTTGAAAATCTGGAAGTGGAGACAGGCGGCAGCCCCTTTGTGCCGGTGCAGGAGTTAAATGAACTCCGCCGCTCTGCGTTTGAGCAGCTGACCGAGGAGATACTGCGTCCATACCGCCGGGAGATACCGGAAAATAGGGCGTGCGGGACAGGACAAGGATGGCAAAATCCGGAAGAAAAGAATCTGGAAGAAAATAACCAGACAGGTTCGGAATCAGAAAAAACCAGCCCGGCTCAGGACGTTGAACTCACAGCGGGTTTACCTGTACAGAGCCAGAAAACGCTGTTTGAGAATAAAAAAGGGAATAAAACAGCTCTGTACCACATCCACGTTTCGGTCGAACACCCGGCACAGTTAAAAGTGGCGTTATCCGTACCGGAAGTCGGCGCCATCTATCTGGATAGCGCTGAATTTGGCGCCGAACAGTGGAACGAATGGGTATCGCGCTGCCATGAGGCAGACAAGCAGTGTCTTTTGGTAATGCCGCATATTTTCCGCGATCGGGCAAAGGAATATTTTGAAACACATCGTTCCAGGCTGGAATCGGCGGGATTTGACGGTCT
>OBJP01001037.1_pt1 | contig 13748 bp, 8 predicted proteins | sample 1519821 | NCBI WGS metagenome assembly OBJP01 (sample SAMN04209218, study PRJEB22552) | human gut metagenome | biome: gut; material: feces | host: Homo sapiens | place: USA: Oklahoma | reverse complement strand
AGATGCATTCAAGTCAAAACACGCATCCTCCGTGTCAATCAGCGGAGTGATTGACACGGGAGTGAACAGTAACTTCCCAAGTTCTCTTTAGATGTAGAATACCACACTGCTATTCTTTTTTAAACCGTTATTTTCAACTACATCTGTCGTTCATAATTTGTTCATTTATCATTTAAAAATCTTTCATCTTCTTATCACTTTTTCTTCATTTCTCTCACATATACTATAAGCATCAAAGGAAAAAACAAAAAACTTTGAATAAACTTTTTCATAATACATGCCGGGAACCAGTAAATGGTTACCCGGCATCCTCCCTTTTATGGAGACTTTTTTCTTATTCCGGAACAACCGGATCATTTATCACTTCTTGTTTCGTTTCCTGTTGTATTTCCTCTTCTACAGATTTTTCTGCAGTTTCTTCTGTTTGCTGTTCTGCCGTTTGCTCTGTTTCTTCCTTGTTTTCCCCGTTATTCTCTTCTTTCGTCGTTTCTTCTATCTTTTTTTCACATGCTTTGACCGATTCCAGAATCTCCTGAACCTGTTCTTCCATCTCTTTCTTCCATTTCAGATCTTCCAGTGCTTTTTTTCTGTCCTGTTCAGTTTCGCTGAGTTCCCCCGGTATTGTTTTTGCATCGTCTGGTTTCTGATCTTGCACTGCTGTTTCACTTTTCAAAACTGTATTGTTACCTTCCCTTCCTCGGCTCATCCCGATTCCTGATGCCGCAATTACTGCCCCGGTAGCAAATAAAAGAACCGCCAGTTTGACATTCCGAAATTTTAGCTTCTGTTCCGGATTCCATTCCTCGCGTTCCTCCGGAAGATCACGTATCACCTGGCTGATCTTATCATAATGCCGCCTTCCTCCACCGGTACAACGTTCAATGATCCTCTCCAATCTGCGTTCTTCGCTTCTGCTAAGTTCCGGGATCTGCTCTGTATATGCCAGTAAAAACTGCAAAATTTTACCATATCCGAACAAATCTACCGAACAATTCTTCCTGCTTCCTGACGCTGTCGGGCGGATAAAATGACTTCTCACCGCTTTCTGCTGCATCTTCTTCATAACAAATTCATTTTCCTGTGCATCCGGATTTAAAAGCAGCAATTCTCCTTCTTCTGTCACAACAATACTATATGGGGTCAGACAACGATAATTCTGCCCGCGTCTCGACTGCTGATACTTTCTTATTTCTCCGGCAATCTGTCGAAACCATTCAAACAACACCGCTTTATCCAACTGTGTATTATCCCGCAGATAATAAATCAACAGTTCTCCCTGCAGGCAATCGATACCTGACTGGCATTCGGTTCCTTTTTCCACGAAGCGAAGTACTTCATACATTTTTTCCATATTTAATTCTACTGCAATCTGTCATCTAAACGTGTGCGGCCCCACACCGCACACGATACAATACCTGTCCAATTGAAAATTATCAGAATCTGATACGAACTGCTCTTCAGAATCTCTCCTGATTCTTCAGTCAGAACGACTGAAGTGTGACTCTCATATTAATTGAATTCTTCCAGTCTGTCAAGAGCTGCGGCAACAACTTTATCCATGTCATAATATTTATAATCTCCCAGTCGTCCGCCAAAGATTACATTTTCTTCCTTTTCTGCAAGCTTCTTGTATTCTTCAAACAATGTATTATTCTTCTCATCATTTACCGGATAATATGGCTCCATGCCAACACTCCATTCTGATGAATACTCTCTGGAAATAACGGTCTTCTCCTGCTTGCCAAACTCAAAATGCTTATGCTCGATAATTCTTGTATACGGAACTTCACGCTCTGTGTAATTGACAACAGCATTTCCCTGATAGTTCTCACAATCAAGAACTTCTGTCTCAAATCTGACAGAACGATACTCCAATGCTCCCAGCTGATATCCAAAATATTCATCGATCATTCCTGTAAAAATAATCTTCTCTGCAATCTCCGGATTCTCTTTTCTGAATTCAAAGAAATCAATCCCTGTGCGAACTTCTGTCCCTTCCAGCATCTTCTCAACGATTGCTGTATAACCGCCAACCGGAATTCCCTGATATCTGTCATTGAAATAGTTATTATCGTAAACAAAGCGGAATGGCAGACGTTTGATAATAAATGCCGGAAGTTCTGTACACTTTCTTCCCCACTGTTTCTCTGTATAACCCTTGATCAGTTTCTCATAGATATCTCTTCCGCCAAGAAAAAGTGCCTGTTCCTCCAGATTCTGTGGTTCTGTGATTCCTGTCTCTTTGCGCTGTTTTTCAATAATCTCTTTTGCTTCCTGCGGTGTACGGATATTCCACATCTTACTGAATGTATTCATATTAAATGGCAGGTTATAAAGTTCATCCTTATAAACCGCTACCGGTGAATTGATGTAATTATTAAATTCCGCGAACTGGTTCATGTAATCCCATATCTTTTTATCAGACGTATGGAAAATGTGCGCACCATATTTATGTACATGGATTCCTTCTATGTCCTCACAGTAAATATTTCCTGCAATATGATCTCTTCGGTCAATCACGAGACATTTCTTCCCTTTTTTCTTTAATTCATGTGCCATGACAGCGCCATAAAGACCTGCTCCGACAATCAGATAATCGTATTCTTTCATTTACTCCTTCTTTCCGCAGAACGATTTTCTGGATCCGGTAAAATCCAGAGATCAGCCTTTCTGCCTTCTTTCTTTTCATGTTACGGTGTGTTTATGATAACACATTTTCTAATAAATTTGAATCTCTATCAAAAATACGGTATACTTAACAGCAAAAGGAGGATGAATTATGCTTATAAAAAATGGTTTTCTAATTGATCCTGCATCTGATACAGAACGTCTTGTCGATCTTCGCATCACAGACGGTCTAATCCAGACACTCGCAGATGCCGGAACTCTGACACCTGAAAATGGAGAGGATGAGCTTGATGTTGCAGGACTTATGATTTCTCCAGGACTTGTTGACACACACATTCATTTCCGTGATCCCGGATTTACTTATAAAGAAGATCTCCATACCGGATCTCTTGCAGCTGCTGCCGGTGGATTTACTTCCGTGATCTGTATGGCAAATACTTCACCGGTCATTGATTCTGTTCCGGTTTTTAAAGAACTGATGGAACGGGAGGCTTTAGAAGACATCCATATTTTCCAGGCTGCTGCTGTCTCCTGCGGACTCAAAGGTGAGGAGATGACTTCCATGAAGGAACTTGCCTCTGCCGGTGCCTGTGGATTCACAGATGACGGAATCCCTCTTAAGAATGCTGCATTTCTCTATAAGGCAATGGAAGAGGCGAAGGCACTTGACCTTCCGATCAGTCTTCATGAAGAAGATCCTGCATTTATTGAAACAAACGGAATCAACCACGGACCTGTATCCGATGCGCTGGGCATCTACGGATCTCCTTCGATTGCAGAAGAATCTCTTGTTGCCAGAGACTGTCTGCTGGCACTTCGTTCCGGTGCACAGGTCGTGATCCAGCATATCAGCTCCGGACAGTCCGTTGAACTGGTACGTACCTTTAAAGCTATGGGAGCAAATCTACATGCAGAGGCAACTCCGCATCATTTCACTTTGACAGATGAAGCTGTGTTAAAATACGGCTCTCTTGCCAAGATGAACCCGCCGCTTCGTACAGAAAATGATCGTCTTGCTATCATTGAAGGTCTCAAAGACGGTACGATCGATCTGATTGCTACAGACCATGCGCCACACAGCACGGAAGAGAAATCCCGTCCTATCACCCAAACACCAAGCGGTATTATTGGTCTTGAGACTTCCCTTGCTCTCGGAATTACTTCCCTTGTACGTCCGGGACACCTGACATTAAGCCAGCTGATCGAGAAGATGACGATCAATCCTGCCAACCTGTATCACCTTCCGTGCGGTTCTGTCGCAGAAGGGAAAGCAGCTGATCTTGTACTGTTTGATCCTAATGAGAAATGGATTCCTGAGACTTATGCCTCTAAGTCTTCTAACTCTCCATTTACCGGATGGGAATTGTATGGAAAAGTAAAATATACAATCTGTGATGGAAAGATTGTATACAAGGACTAATGTGTAACTGTTACATTATTTTTATAATCTAAGAGGTTCCCTGCAGAATCTTTCATTTCCGCAGGGAACCTCTTCTTTGCTCATTAATCCTCGATCGCTGTTACTGTATAATCTTTGTCTTCGACTGTCTTTTTCAGCACTTCATTACTGATTTCGGAATTCAGTGTCACAACTGCTGTTCCGGCCTCATGGCTAACTTCTGCTGTATCAACCTGCTCAAGTGCCTCGAGAGCTTTCTTCACAGCCGCCTCACAGTGTCCACACATCATTCCTTCGATTTTCATTGTCTTTGTCATCTTTGTCTCCTCCTTGTTTTCTGACTCATTTTTGTCTGCTAAGACAATATCTGAAACAGTATTTTCTGCTGTTTCTACCTTTTTCATCTTTCTTTTTCTGTCTTTGCTGGCATCGTACATTTTAAACAGATTCAGTCTCAATGCATTTGTTACTACACAGAAACTGGACAGGCTCATTGCCGCCGCTCCGAACATCGGATTTAATTTCCAACCAAAGATCGGGATCCAGATTCCTGCTGCCAGTGGAATTCCTATCGCATTATAGAAAAATGCCCAGAACAGATTCTCATGAATGTTGCGCAATGTTGCACGGCTCATACGGATTGCCGCCGGCACGTCACTTAACCGGCTCTTCATCAGCACAACATCCGCTGCATCGATTGCAATATCTGTCCCCGCTCCAATGGCAATTCCCATATCTGCCCTGGTCAGTGCCGGTGCGTCATTGATACCGTCACCTACCATCGCAACCTTTCCTTTTTCTTTCAGCTTGCGGATCACCTGTTCTTTTCCTTCCGGAAGAACACCTGCGATCACTTCATCCACACCTGCCTGCTCACCAATTGCCTTCGCTGTGCGCTCATTATCTCCGGTCAGCATAACAACATGGATTCCCATATTCTGAAGTTCTTTCACTGCCTGTGGACTATCTTCCTTGATCACATCCGCAACTGCGATCATGCCAAGGAACTGCTCATTCCTTCCAAAGAACAGCGGTGTCTTTCCCTGCTGTGCCAACCGTTCCGCCTGTTCTTTTATGCTGGCAGAAATCTTCATTTTGTCAGAAATGAATTTAAAATTGCCTCCGTACAGCCAGTCCTCTCCAAGTTTTCCTGACAGACCATTTCCCGGAACTGCCTGAAACTGTGTGATTTCACTTTTCTGCTCTGCTTCCCCATTTTCTTCTGCCTTTGCAAGAATTGCCCGGGCAAGCGGATGCTCACTTTTCTTCTCCAATGCATTTGCAAAAAATAATAATTCATGTTCTGTCATTCCGTCCGCAGGGATCAGATCCGTCACCTTCGGTTCTCCTCTTGTGATTGTTCCTGTCTTATCAAGTGCAACAATCTCCGTCTTTCCTGTCTCTTCCAGCGAAACAGCTGTCTTAAACATGATTCCGTTCTTCGCGCCCATTCCATTTCCAACCATAATTGCAACCGGAGTGGCCAGACCTAATGCACACGGGCAGCTGATTACCAGAACAGAAATTCCCCTTGCAAGTGCAAAACCAACAGACTCTCCGACAAGCAACCATACGATCATTGTGACAACTGCAATGGAAATAACTGCCGGAACAAATACTCCTGAAACTTTATCTGCCACTTTGGCAATTGGCGCTTTTGTTGCTGCCGCATCACTTACCATCTGAATGATCTGTGACAATGTCGTATCCTCGCCAACTCTCGTCGCCTCGCAACGCAGAAAACCTGACTGATTCATTGTAGCCGCAGACACTTTATCCCCTTCTGCTTTATCTACCGGTATACTCTCTCCGGTCAGGGCAGCTTCATCTACTGCACTGTTTCCTTCCAGAACAATTCCATCCACCGGAATATTCTCCCCAGGTCTTACAACAAACTGATCTCCTCTTCTTACCTGATCGATAGAAACTTCCTGTTCTTTTCCATCACGCAGGAGCGTTGCTGTCTTTGGTGCCAGCTTCATAAGGCTCTTTAATGCATCTGTTGTCTTTCCCTTTGAATGCGCTTCAAGCATCTTTCCTACTGTGATCAACGTTAAAATCATTGCTGCTGATTCAAAATAAAATTCATGCATCAGCTCCATCACACGATCCATATCGCCTACCGTCTGCGCTGCTGTCATAGCGAATAATGCATACACGCTATATCCATAAGATGCACCTGCACCGAGTGCAACCAGCGTATCCATATTTGGTGCTCTATGAATCATGCCTTTCCATCCACTGATAAAAAACTTCTGATTGATCACCATAACGATTGTCGTTAACAGGAGCTGCGCCAGCCCCATCGCCACATGATTCCCTTCCAGAAATATCGGAAGTGGCCAGCCCCACATCATATGCCCCATTGACAGATACATGAGCGGAATCAAAAAACACAAAGAAGCGATCAGACGCCTTTTCATCTTCGGTGTCTCCCTGTCTTTCAACGCATCTTCCGCACAGTTCTGCTCACTTTGATTCATCCCATGCCCTTCATTCTTTGCAGATTTCAACGTTGCCCCATATCCAGCTTCCTCAACAGCCGCAATGACCGCATCTACTGTTGCTGTGCCTTCCACTCCCATGGAATTCGTCAGAAGACTGACTGAACAGTTCTCAACTCCGGGGACTTTCCCAACCGCCTTCTCAACACGGGCACTGCAGGCTGCACAACTCATTCCCGTTACATTATATTGTTTCATTTTACTCCTCCTTCAAGTTGTGATCCGGACTTTTTGTGCCGGATCTCTCTTCAGATCTTTTATCGCATCAATTTCTGAAGTGTCGTCACGAGCTCGTCAATCGTTTCATCTTTTCCATCCCGGATATCATCTGCCACACATGACCGGATATGGTTTGCCAAAAGCACTTTATTGAAACTATTCAGAGCCGCATTCACCGCAGATACCTGAATCAGAATATCCGGACAATACGCGCCTTCTTCAACCATCCTTCGAACTCCCCTGACTTGTCCTTCAATTCTACTCAGACGATTCATCAGATCTTTATATTCTTTTTCCGGTCGATCCTTTGTCTTGTGACAACATCCCGGACAGACTTTCTTTTCTTCCATTGTATTTCTCCTGTTGTATAACCCCCAGGGGGTATATTTTCTAATTATTAATATATACCCCCTACAGGTATATTTCAAGTGCTTTTTAACAAAAAGTTACTGTTCATGCTACGTGCGGCCGGCAACAACAAAGAAGCTGTCATGGAACATTTCACAATTGTATCTATGTTCCATGCAGCTTCTCTGCAATCCATTCTTATGTTCGTTATTATATTTCCTAACAAATCTGTCTTATTCTACACTCTTGAGTGATTCAACCATGTTAATCTTCTTTAACTTAAAATACATCACTCCATTAACAAACAAAGAAAAGGCCACTGTCAGCAGAAAGGCATACAGAAAACTCGGTGGATCGATATTTCGTCCAAACATAACCGAATCAATCTCCACTGTCTCAACAATAAAGCGGTGCAGAATTTTTCCGATCAACAATCCCGCCAGTGCCCCAATCAAAGTCAGCAGGATATTCTCTCTGTAGACATAAGAAGAAACTTCCTTGTCATAAAATCCAAGTACCTTTAATGTTGCCAGTTCTCTCTTGCGCTCTGTAATGTTAATATTATTCAGATTATACAGCACTACAAATGCCAGCATTCCTGCAGAAATAATCAATACAATAATCACGATATCCAGACTCTCCAGCATATGATCCACCTGCTTTTTCAGGCTTGTCGTATAGCTGATGCTAAGTGTTCCATCACACTTCATTACATTTTCGCCGACATCCTTTGCCTCTTCTGTTGTACGGTCCTGAGTTCTATAATAAATCGAATTATAGTCCGAAGCCTCACCGAATGTCTTTTCATAGACTTCAGATGTCATATAGAGATAATGTCCCATATAGTTCTCACAGATTGCACTGATCAAGACTGTTTTCTCTCCATCATCTGTATCAATCGTTAATTTATCACCGACATTGACTTCCAGCAGTTTCGCTGCTTTTTCAGTCAGGATTGCTCCTTTATCCTCCAATGAATAAATTTCCTTTGTCTTCCGATCCCGGATCACGACAAACTTTTTGAATGCTTCCACATCTTTTGGTACATCTAAATAAACTTCCTGAGAAGACTCTCCTGAACTGACCTCAATATTTTTCAAAAGATTTTCTGCAGTCACTGATACCTTCTTATCCGCATCCAGTTCTTTCTGGACATCATTTCTCTCTTCTTCTGTCACATCTTCCTTTAAAATAACGTCTCCATCATAAAGCTGAATCTGTTCGTATTGAAGCGGAACGATTGCTGAAATAGAATCTTTTAATCCAAAACCAAACAACATCATGCCCATACAACCGCCAATTCCAAATACTGTCATGAAGAAGCGTTTTTTATATCGCACCAGATTGCGCACGGTTGATTTCCACGTGAAATTCAGATTTTTCCAGATAAACGGAACTCGTTCCAGAAATACTCGTTTTCCCTGTTTTGGTGTCGGCGGACGCATCAATTCTGCTGCCTGCTCTCGTAATTCTTTCATACAGGAGAACAGTGTTGCGATTACTGTACATGCAAGTGCCGCTGCACATGCTGTTACAGCATAATACAAATTATATGGGATCACAACATCATACATATGACGATACAAGATCTTATATGCAGTGATAATGATATATGGAATTATCTTTTCTCCAATCAGAATTCCGAAAACACCACCGGTTAATGTCGCAAGGATCGCATACCAGAGATATTTTCCAACAATTGAAGCATTTCCATATCCGAGAGCCTTCAAAATACCGATCTGCGTTCTCTCCTCCTCTACCATTCGTGTCATTGTTGTCAGACTGATCAATGCTGCAACAAGGAAGAAAATGAGTGGGAACACTTTACCGATTGCCCGCATACGATCTGCATTATCTCCATATCCACTGTATTCTGTCAGATTGTTCCTATCATAGACATACCACTTTGGCTTTTCAAGATCATCAATCTTCTGCTGTGCTTTCGCAAGCTCTTCTCTTGCTTCTGTAATCTGCCGTTCTCCATCTTCAATCTTCTTCTGAGCTTCTATACGACCTTCCTCATACTCTGCCCAACCGTCTTCCAGCTCCTTTGTTCCGCTGCTTAATTGCTGCTGTGCCTCCTCAATCTTCTTCTGTCCCTCACTGATCTGCTGCCATCCGCTGTCAATCTGCTGCTGACCGGATGTAATCTGCGCCTTCGCCTGATCTATCTGCCGACTTGCGGTAAGGATTGCAGCATCCCCCTGTGTCAGCACATCCGTCAGTTTCTGTATATTATCCTGCAATACCGGAATACCCGCTTCAATCTGAGCTATCCCGGCTTCAACTACTGGAAGCCCTTCGTTGATCTGCGTTAATCCGGCTTCGATCTTTGTCTGGTTTTTCTGAATCTCTGCTTCGGCAGCCTTCGACTCCAGTTCCATTTTATCCAGATTTGCTTTCAATTCAGTCAACTTCTCTTCCATTGCTGTTTTTTCAGCTTCCAACTGTTCTAACTGAGCTTTTAATTCCGGATCTTCTTCTCCTGCTTCCTGTTTCCGGTCATATTCTTCTTTCAGTGCCTCATAGTTCTGTAAAAGAAGTTCATACTGTGTATTTAATTCTTCATAAGACTGTTTCAGCGGCTGATAAATTTGCTGATACGCGGACTGATAATCTTCTGCCTGTTGCTGCAATTCTTCCTTTGCTTTCAGAAGCTCGTCTTTCTTTTGCTGCATCTGTGTCTGTTGCGCTAAAAGTTCTTGTCTCTGATCTTCCAGACTTTCTTCCTGCTCTTTCAGTTGTACCAGCTGATTTCTTAATGTTGTAAGTGCAATCTGTTTTTCGCTAAGTTCCTGTGCTCCCTGCTCAACTTTTGCTTTGGACTGATTCAGCTCCTTTTGCTTTGATACCAGAAGATTTCTCGACTGCTCCAGTTCAAGCTTCGAAGCTGCCAGCTGATTTTTTCCCCGTTCAAGCTCTTTCTGCGCTGCATCAAGTTTCTCTCTTGCACTTGCAAGTTCTTCTTCTGCCTCTTCTTTTCCATCCGCCAGATCCTGCTCTGCCTGAGCTAACTCTTCTTGTGCTTCATCCACTTTTTCCTGCGCTGTCGAAGTAATCTCATCATATCTGGCCTGTTCTCTTTCCGCTTTAATTGCCTGAACCTTTTTCAGCACAGAATCCACATGTTCTTCATATTCTTTCGTAAATGCAGTTGCTTCCTTTGCACCTTCAACCTGCACTGTAATCTCTGTATACACATCTAATGAAAATGCTTTCTCCGGAACGCAAAGAAAGGCACTGACACTTCCATTTCCGATTGTTGTACTGCCTCTGTGAAATGCAATATACTCCGGACTGCTGACCGTACCAACAATGGTAAATGTATCTGTCTTGAGTGTATCTTCCAAAGAATCCGAAGTCCCACTCGATAATGTGATCTTATCCCCAATCTTCAGATTCTTTCCATCCAGATAATCTGCATCTATTACACATTCATTTTCCTTTTCTGGAAGCCTGCCATCTTCTAACTGAACTTGATTCATCTTATCCTGGAGCGCCATAACATGAACTGCTACCTGGTTTCCCCGAATCGTACAAAGTACATCTGTTGCATAGCTTCCTTCTGCATCCAATACACCATCCACAGCACGAATTGCATCCAGATCATCTTCTGTCAGTCCCATTGTACTCATTACCTGAATATCCATCAGGTTCTTCTCATCGAAATATGCATCTCCTGAATATCTCATATCCGGCTCTGATGCACGGATTCCGGAAAAGAATGCACATCCTATCGCAACAATAAAGAAAATGGATAAAAAACGTCCAAGGCTATGACGGATCTCCATATAAAAGTTTTTTCTTAATGCTTTCTTCATCCACATCCCCTACCATTCAATTTCATCAATCGAAGTCGGATTCTCATTAGATTCCATTCTTGCTACCTGTCCATTTTTTATATGAATCAATCGATCTGCCATCGGCGCAAGTGCCTGATTATGTGTAATGATAATAACTGTCATTCCCTTTTCTCTACACATATTCTGAAGTAATTTCAAAATTGATTTTCCTGTATTGTAATCCAATGCACCTGTTGGCTCATCACAAAGCAAAAGCTTTGGGTTCTTCGCTAATGCTCTCGCGATTGAAACTCGCTGTTGCTCACCGCCGGAAAGCTGTGCCGGAAAATTATTCTTCCGTTCCCCCAGACCAACTTCCTCCAAAACTGCCTGTGCATCCAACGGATCCTTACTGATCTGCAACGCAAGCTCAACATTTTCCAATGCGGTCAGATTCGGCACAAGATTATAAAACTGAAAAACAAATCCGATGTCATCTCTGCGGTATCCTGTCAGCTGTTTGGAATTATAAGCTGTAATATCTTTTCCATCTACATAAAGCTTCCCGCTTGTTGCTGTATCCATTCCGCCGAGAATATTAAGCACAGTTGTCTTACCTGCACCACTTGGTCCAACGATTACAACAAGTTCTCCCTGCTCAATCGAAAAGCTGATGTGATCCACTGCATGAATCTCAACTTCACCCATTTTATAAGTTTTCGTGATATCCTGCACTTTAACAAATTCCTTCATCTACATTCTCCTGACTCTTTTTTTCTTCTTCTGCATCTCTCCTGGCAAGCAGTCTGTTGCTCTTTTCTTCGATTCTCTACAGACGCAGTTTCTCCCACTCTTCTCCTGCACCGAATGTCTCATGAAAACGTTCCGGAAGCGGTGTGTCCTGGAATAATTTCTTCTGATACTGTACGATCAGACTCGCAGCTAACGGCACTGCACCTGAATATTGTCGTTTCAAAACCTTACAATATTTCTGACATAACGGATCTGGCTTTACACTCATCACTATGTCATGCAATGAATCGTATTTTCCCACTGCCTTCATCCCAAGAAACAACGCTTTTCTCTTTCCAGATGTCGGTGCCAGAAACAGCTTATGATAAAAAACCATCCCTTTTAATGCCTTATAGATCTGCTCGGCTGTTACATCTTTGAAAAATGGTGCGATTACTTCCGCATACTCCATCTTAGGATGAATATGCTTCGCTGTCAGATAGCGCAAAGGATCATGATAATCTTCCGTCAGCATCATTCGATCCAGTTCCATCTCGATCTCATTATGTGAAACTCTTCCTACCTGCATAATTTTTTCAACATAAGGATGACATTCACTGTCTAAAGCAAAATGACAGATAAATCCATAAATATATGCACGAGCCGCTGCAGGATCTTTTGCTTTCTCAATCACTTCAACAGCATGATGGAAAAACTCATCAGCAAATTGTTCATGAAGTGTATGCCCCTGTTCATTCACCGGATCTTTCTTTAATGCATTATAATAAAATAAGATATCCGGTCCATGTAACCCAATATCAAACAACTCTCTATGCGCTTCTATAGAATTCTGAAGGGGTCTTGGAAGTGCGCTGAGCACCTCTTTTCCGAATTTATAATGTGCGTATGTTGTTGGCATAAGAAACCTCTCCTTTTTCCGAATTTTCTTGTTAAGATTTATAATTACTCATATTATTATATTAACACATTCTTCCCTGTCTGACAGTAATTATCTTTATAAAAAATATGTGAAATGAGATTAAAAATGCTAAATTTTTACTGCTTTTTCACTTCTTTTAATGCAATAATCACTTGACATTTATATTTCTTTTTACTATATTAGTATGTACAGCACACAAGAGAATGTGTCTGTTACAGTAGAGAGTATTTATTACTCTACCCTGATCAGGGCTTGTACTGGTTTCGACAGGGATCTCGAAGATGGAGAAGCTATCCGTAGGCTGATGCGTTAAATCGCAAACTTAAAATTAAACGCTAACGATAATTTCGAATTAGCTGCAGCCTAAATGCTGCATGTCAGCCCTGAAGCACTCACACTTTAGGAATCTGGCACCGACTATGTGAGAAACGATGACGGCAAAGCTTTGAGCCGTCAGGCGTATTATGAAGCTACTGAACCCGTAAGGATGTTAGTTTTCGTACGGCAGAGGGAATGTCAAATAACTGACTATGATAGTAGAAGTACATGGGACAGGTTTTTGGACGCGGGTTCGATTCCCGCCAGGTCCACTTTTAATGAAAGTGTGAAGACTTTAAAATAACGGCATTGTATCTCGTAAGATGAGATGCAATGCCGTTATTTTTTGAATAATATCCTTACCTCCAAATGGAATGCATAAAACAAAAAACTCTGAGATTCTTGCAAACATTGACTTCACAAAAATCTCAGAGAAAAAAATAATGCCGCAGACCGGAATCGAACCGTTTTAAGCAATCACAAATACTGATAGAAAGGGGCTTTGAGGACTTCATCACGGTTGCGGTGTTCAAAAAGTGTTCAAACGTTTGTCGCATACAAACTAAAAAGTTGTTACTTTCTGCATAGTGTATTTCCTAAAATGATAATTACTACGACATCAACCAAAATAATCCCCAATGCAATATATACAAAAAATGCAGGCAAAATATTTTCAAACAAGCCCATAGTTAATGCAAGAATTGCTATAATAGACATTCCAATTCCCATTGTTCTGCATAACTTCTTTTCATCATATTTTTCCTTTTCTTCTTTTGAAGCCGTATTATATCCGGAAATAAACCAACTCCCGTGTCCAGAAAGTAAAATAATAGAAAATACAGCAAATATCACAAAGACAATCCACACTATCCAATCAG
>OBJP01001034.1_pt1 | contig 13791 bp, 8 predicted proteins | sample 1519821 | NCBI WGS metagenome assembly OBJP01 (sample SAMN04209218, study PRJEB22552) | human gut metagenome | biome: gut; material: feces | host: Homo sapiens | place: USA: Oklahoma | reverse complement strand
ATCATGTGGATATGCCCTGGATGGCAAAGCCTTACTTTTATTCGTCGGATATCAGGGGACTACACAGGGCGAAGCTGTCACCATTCCAGAAGAAGTTTTATGCAAAGCTATACAGATTAAGGGTTGTAGAACAGAAGCGTTTTGTAGTTGGTGGAGCAAAGTATGCAGAGGATTTGAAGAGGTTTCATCAGTTACAGGATGAATATTTGCTGCTTGTGAATAATGACATCAAAAGTATTGTGGAGCTTGTGGATTTCATAAGTGAGAAAGAAGATAGGATTCAGCAGATTGAGGACAGGCAGAAGGAGATATACAGAGAAAGTTCTAGTCGGAAACGCAGTATAAAGAATGAAGAGCAGTACCGGGAATATCAGATATGGCATATGGAAGTGCAGGAAGAACTGGATGAGCTTAAGCAGGAGAAAAGGGGAATTAAGAGGCAGATATAGCTTGCTGATGACATTATAAAAGAAGATTTGTATACGGCTTATTATGCGGTGTCGGGGAAGGAGGAGATTGTTGCTGACAGGGATGTTGAGATACCGGGGATGGAAGAGGATATGCTGGCTGAGAGAACAGCGGAAATGGTTGTTGAGCCGAATATAAGTGTTACAGGAATGAAGTCTGATAATAATCAGAATGAAATCGGCAGACAGAAAGAGCCGACAGATGGAGTTATAAAACAGCAGACTGATTTAGATAGCATAGCAATACCAGAGATTCATAATTCGTCTGATGTGAATGTGGCAGAAATGGACAAAAGTATAACTGATGTGACAGGTAAAAGTGAATTTGTAGAAATTAGAGAAACAGAACCTGTGGATAAAGCTGGCTGGATTGTCAGGAGAATATCAGAACTTGGTGGCTATGAGAATGTCAGTGATTCTGTTAAGGCTGATATATTCGGATTTGATATTGTTGATATAAGCGGTAGCACAAGGTTGTTCTCGGATGTGATGAAAAGGCTTGGGATAAAGCTGGATGGGGATGAGATTTATGAGGAGTTCCAGAGAATTTATGATGAAGCAGTTAGCAGAGATGCTGATAAAGATAAGATGTGGAATAGGGGCAGAGGAAGGTGATTTTTCTGTTAAATATTAGTTATAAATAAAAGCTTTTGGTAGCGATAAGGAAGAATACAATTCCATTTGTGATTTATAAGATTGATAAGTATTTAGAGAAACAACATGAGAACACTTGGTTGTAAAAGACATAAATACATGATAAAATAGTTTTAAAATGAAACCAAAAATAAAAATGAGGAAAACAATGAGCGAAATATTTAATTTTATTAATGAAAAAATGAAGGTGTTATTGGTTATTAGTGAGAATTCAATGAAGATAGATGGAATTAAAGTGTGTCCGCTTAATCAGCAAGAGATTGCGAATCAAGTGCCTTGTGGGAAACCAAAAGTGAATCAGATAATTCGAGAGTTAACAGAGGAAGGCTATGTTGAAACCTTGAGAACAAAGGGTAGGTATGTGCTTACGGAGAAGGCAGAGATATTGGTAAAAGGTTTACTTGAAAATTAAATGGAGGCAGCTATGGAAAATACTAATAAGAATGTGGAAGAATTGTTTAATCCTAATCTTTCACAGATGTACAATGATAAATTTCAAGAACTTATATTTAGAATGGATAATTCATATGCAAATTATAGAGTTAAGGTATTAAAGGAGGAAATAGAAACACAAAAAGTATCTGCAGAGAGTGATGTTGAAGAGTTAAAGTATGTGGCTTCATTAAGGGTATTATTGGATTTGATTCAGCAGGGCTGGGTTATGGATATAAGGGCGGGAGCATTATATTTACTCTTTTCTTCTGAAAATAGTAATAACAAAGATTATATAAAATATCGTTTGAGTTTTGAGAGAAACGCTCAGTTTGAGGAAAAGTCAATTGTTCAGTTCATAGAGAGAATGGAAAAAAAGAGGAACTTTGAAGGAAGAGAAATATCCATCAAATCATTAATTGGAGATTCAACAGCTTTGATTAATAAAATTAATAATGGAGAAATTATTGTAAGTCCATATATTCAACAGGTCACAAATGATAAAGATATATATACTGGCTATAAACTGTCTGATATATGGAGATATTTTAGATATACTTGGTCTATTCCGTATAAAACCATGCCGGGTAGAAATATATATTATCTTGTTAGAGATGAGGCACAGGAGAATCATCCGGTAATAGGTATTTTTGCATTAGGAAATTCTGTATTGAATCTTACTGTACGAGATAATGATATAGGCTGGACTGTTGATGCGGTAGAGAACAGTATGGCAAGAAAACAGGATGTGCAAAAATCAAATAAGCAAATAAGCCAAACGGAAGGAAAAGAAGTATCTGCGAAAATTGAACGATTTTTAGAAAGTGAAGAAGAGTATATAAGAAGAACTGAAGAATATGCCAATAAATTGCTAATTCAATTGGAAGCAAATATAAAGGATGCGTTAAATGATATTTATGTAAAAGATTTGGGGTATCATAGAAACACAAAGCATTCTGATGAAGAATATATTCAAAATTTGAGGGCTCAGGCGGAGGAATTAAGACTTAAAAATTTGAATAATACTAAAAATGATAATGTTACTGACTGGGTTGCTGAGGCAGAAAGTGAACTGTTCAAAAAGAAAAGACTAATTGAATTGGCTAAATTGTTAGAAACAAGGAATGTTTTTCAGAAATATCATGCGTCTTCGGCAAGAGAGCAAATTGATAAAATGTTAAAAAGGGATGATGGTCGAAAGGCTATTAGTGCAGCCTTGATTGCGAATAGAAAAAACAAAATAGGTGCTAATATGATGGATATTATAGTTTGCGGTGCAATTCCACCATATAATGAATTACTTGGTGGAAAATTAGTAAGTATATTGGCCTGTAGTCCGCAGGTTATAAGTGATTATACAAATAGATATAAAAAGCAGGTGAGTGAAATAGCTTCTAGAATGAAAGGAAAAAAGGTTATTAGGGATAGTAGATTAGCTTATATGGGCACAACTAGCTTGTATGCCATAGGTAGTAGTCAATACAATAGAATAAAAGTTCCGATAGCAGAGGATTTTGAATTAGTATATAAAAAGGTTGGAGTTACTGAAGGGTTCGGAACAGTTTATTTTTCTAAGTATACAACTGATTTATTATCAAGGATTTTAGAAATACTAGATGGTGGTAAAAAAATTAATCATATCTTCGGAGAAGGAACTAGTCCTAGATTTAGGCTAATAAGCAGAGGTGTAGCTTCACTTGGGTTAAAGGCTGATTCCTTTTTACAGCATTACTCGCCAAGAATTGTGTATTGTATGGAATTGGCTAAGAATTCAAAGGATTTTTTGAACGGTTATACATCAGAACTGCAGTATGCATTTGATTTGAATAGCCCAGAAAGTATTGCGCAGGTTACAAGGAAAATGAGTGATTTTTGGTATGAACGTTGGTTACAGAGTAGAATAAATACTGTTGATATTGAAGCACGATTAAATGCTTTCAAGGTAGAAGAATTTATGTTAAGTAGGAGGTGTAAGCATGAATAAGTTGGATTTTGTTCGTAAACTATACAGAGGTAAAAACTGTTATTCTGATCCGTTAACACCGGAAGAAATAGAACTTATTCATATAAGGTCTACAACTGAAAATATAATTAGTCAGATGCTTGAAGATAAAAAAATAATATTTTTGACAGGTAATCCCGGAGATGGAAAGACGTATATCATTAAAGCATTGGATTCAGTGATTAATAAGGTGAATGCCTATGTTGAAATGGATTTAAGTAGTATAGAGGATTATTCTGATATAGTAGAAAATATTAAACAATGTTATGAAAATGGTAGCGCTTGTATTATAGCTGCAAATGAATATCCATTTATTAAGTTAGAAAAGGCTATGGGAGAAAAATATCCGGAGATATCAGAGGAAATACGTGATGTAAAGAAGAATAGCATTGTATATGGTGTTCCATCCTTTGAATGTGGACGAATTGTCGTTGTTGATCTAAACGACAGAAATTTGTTGGATAGAGAAAAGAAAACAATTCTTGCGGTTATCGATAAATTAGTAGGACTGTTGGAGGATAGTAAAGGTATCAACCATGTATTAGATGAAAACATGCAGGCTTTATCCAATGAACTTGTAAGAGAACAGTTACTAAAGATATTCGAAATTATTGCAATTTGTGGTGAGCACTTTGTGATGAGAGATATATTGGGAACTATTGCTTATGCAGTTTCCGCATGTGTTGATGATGAAGAATATACTCACTATTATGATATATTGTTTAGTGGAAGTAGTGATTTAAACAATTATTTAAAACAATTTGATCCAGTTTATTTAAGTGAGCCTGATATAGATGAGCAATTATGGAATGGGGAGATAGAAGATGGATGGGTTTTAAATGTACCGGGTAAATGGCCTCTTGAGTACGATGATATAGAGGAGGCATTAACTGCATTTGCTTCAATAAAAAGAAAGTTCTATTTTGAGAATATTTATTCCAAAAAAATATCAGAATTACAACCGGATGAATATGTCGATTGTTGTAAAGTGTTCCAGCAGATTGACTCACGAAAAAGTAAGATTAGAGATATCATAGTACAGGCGATAAATAGAATGTATTTGAAGTCTGATGATGCGAAAAATCAATTACGCATTTGGAGTACGCATAGCTATGATCTGAGCAGAGAATCATCCGCAGCAGTTTCTAGTAGATATATTCCGAATAGTGAACTGTTATTAGAATGTCCACATCTTTCAGATTGGCTTGAAGATATGGAATATACACCAACGCATTTAATTTTGCGTCATCAGAGTTTTGATTCTCCAGTATTGAAATTAGATGTAGATATGTTGAAAACGTTATTTATGGTCAGAAAAGGATATCCGGTCGGCTTGCTGTCTGATAAATATGAGCAGATGATAAGCCAGTTTCTTGATGAAATAGCAGGAAAAAATGGAGCAACACGATCATATGACGAAGGAGAAATTATTATTGCCAATCGAAAGGAGGATTATAAAAAATCCATTTTTATTCGTAATAACAAGTATAGCTTTACGGAAGGAGAAGATTTGTAATGGCGACAAAGAAGTTTTTAAAGGAGCTTGGTACAGATATTGCAAATACCAAATTAGAGTTTTTACCAACCTCAAACTCGACGAAGCCAATGCATATTGCAAATGGCTTCTTTAGAGCATGTACAGGTGAAGTGTGTAACGTGCAAGATATACATGAATGGGTCATAAGTGAGAGACGAACTGATGGCAAAGCAATTACTTCAGAGGATTTAAAGGAAAAGTATGTGGATATTTTGGAATATGGTGCAGACGAGAACAGTGATAATATAAAGGAAGTTCGTTTTTTGCTAGAAAAGGTATTTAATCCAGATGCAACTGTTTATCCGAGTTATGCTAATTCGGTTTTAAATATTAGCTCACACTGGCTGATAAAGGACAGAATAGATTCTGAGGCAAGAATAGGTGATTTTATTTATAATATTTTAGCAGTGCCCAAGGATGGACAAGTGTCGAGAGTTATTGAATTAACACAGAGGGCATTAAAAAATGATAAGGATGATATTACAAGATTAATTAAGCCTATATTAGGTGCAAAAGTAATTCAGGGAGAACGACAAACAAAAACTGAAAAGGATTTTGTTGAGATTGATATGAATTTCTCAAAAGGCGTTATACGTGATGGGTATGATGCTATTGCAGAAAATATGATTTTTATGGAGCAGGCAAATAATTCGCTGTTGTTCCTTAAAAGAATAATTAATTATGCTACTTTTGCAACAGTTTTTTATCTGATTGACGTGAATCATGCTATGTATAATGCTGTTCGCGTTCCACTATTGCTAGATTCTGGTATTGGATTGTCTGCTATAGAGGCGGCAAGTGAGGAGTGTTATAAAAGTGGAAAGAAGGAAGTGGAGAACTTTTATATTAACTGCATAAAGGAAAGATTAAGTAGCGAGATTGTAAATCATAACTCTGAGGAAGAATGCATGAGTTATATTGAAAAATCACCATTTGATGAGACTAATGAGAAAAAGGATGAAAGAGGATTAGTGAAAAGATATTTCTCTGCATATGTGCAGAGTGGAGATTTACCGATAGATGCATTGGCAAAGGCATTGCAAATGGCATTATATACTTTTACATATTCTAATAATACTCCATCTGATTTTTGCAGAGTGTGTGGTGGTAGAAGCGGCTTGGTTGGTCCTAAGGGTAATGCTGCAACAAAACGCTTGCTCATAGATAGATTTTTGTTAGAAACAATTGCGTTATCAGTTGTGTCCCCACAAGAATTAGAAAATGGTATGGAGTTCAAGGAATTTGGTAAGCGGTTAAGGGAAAAATATAATATTATTATTGGTACAGATGTTGAATTAGAGTATGAGTTATTGGAAAATGCGAATATCGCACAACTGGTACCAGGAGACTTAAGAGGAGAACTGGCTAATAATGCAAAGGGTATAGCAGATATGCTTAATTCTATGAATTTAGCAAAAAGATATGCAGATGGTGTTACTATTATAGGATGGAGGTTACAGTGATGGATTTATTAACTAAAGTTATTGCAGAGACTATATCTAAGAAATGCAATGATGGAAGCTTTGGCGTTTCATTGATTAATATTCCTTTTGTCAATTATGCAGATCTTGTGTCTAATATAAATTTAAGTAAGAAGGCTGAAATATTCTTTTTGGGTTTTTATGAAAAAGAGATTGAGTCTATGGAATTGGTGGAAAGGGATAGTATAAGCTTTTTTTATACAGTCGAGGAGGCAGAAATGTCTAGAAATACTGGTAATGAAAGCGTGTTTAGAATTCTTATTATAAAAAGGCAGGATATTGAGAAGCTTTCTTCGTTGAGATGGTTTGAGGAAATTGATATGACAGGAACCTATAAGTCTATTTGCGATTATAGTATGAGCCATATTAAAGACAAAAATTCTACAATCATAAATTTGATAAGAGCATTGAAAAGAAAAAGCATACAATCAGTGTTGAGCTTTGAAAATGTTTTAGCATATTTAGGCGATATTATGTCTGCAAGTAAAGAAGAACTTCCGCAAGTGGTTCGCACAAATCTATATAAATTAGGCTTGTGCGCAGATAAAACGTTTGCAATTGGCAATGTTGGTGTTGATGAATTTGTAAAAAGCATAAAGCGTAATGCAACGATTGTTAAAAGAATTGGTGGATTGGAGCAAAAGGAGCGACAGGGTATTAATAACTATTATATTAAGCATCCTGAAAGCTCAGTTACAAAGTTGATTTTAAAGTATAGAGATATAAAGGATATCCATATACTGTGCGATATGGATATCGAAGAGGTCGAAGCGTGCTTGAAGGCTGTGTCTGCATCAAAAAAGAAACCCACTGGCAAAAAGAAAGGCAGTGGCGGGAAAATATCTCAAACAACAGCGGCGGCACAGATGATTTTTGATGGAAGTAAGGAGGAGATAGAAGAGGTTATATCAGAATTTGTAGAAAAGGTTAAGAATCAAGAGAATCCAGACAAACCTGAAACGCTTGAGGTTGAGGTGGGAAACAATAAAATGCAGGTAAACAGAGAGCCTGTTTCAAAAACTGTTGCAACAAAAATGTCATCAAAAAGAAATTATGGAACTTGTATTTTTGCTGAGGTTGATAACGTAAGAGCGGCTATAGATGGTTATAATGACAAATATTATCATAAGGATTTTGACCAAGATTTTGTTAAACAAATCAGGGATTGGTTAAACACTTCGTTGCAATATGTCCCGGAGTTGTTCGTTCCTAAAGCCTTTGAAGAATATCTATTGTGTCGTGATGTTATATATGATGAATATACTCGAATGATAACTGATGAATACGGACAGATAAAAGATGAGATGGAGGGGTATTCCCTTGCTGAACGCTTGCATGATATACCTATGCTACAGATTATTAGTAACATAAATATTTTTTCGAATTATATCAATGCATATGAGAAGTTACTTGCTACAATTAATGTGGAGTTTCCTAAAATAAGCACTATGATTGCGCAAAGTGTAGCAAAGGATATTGTTAATTATATAATGGCTATGGATTATGTATTCGTAGTTGGAGAAAGTAAATTTCATGCTATGCCAACACCGATGAATCCTATGTATTTGTGGAAATATGTACGTTTGGCAGAGGAAATACTTGAGTCAAAGGGAATAGATGGAAGTGAACTCGCCTCGATTAATGAGGATGATAAAAGCTTTATAATACGAAAAGCAGAGGATATTCCGGAACCAGTATCTATCGTTATGATAACTAAAATGCTAAGAGAAGAAGGTGCAGTATATCTTCCTATAGCTGGAAAACTCGGCAATTTGCCTATATATTCAACACAGCCGCAGATTGATGAGGGTAATAGTGGGATTGAGGTTGTTAAGCAGAGTGTTGTAAGATATATGTGCTTATATCCGCATGCAAGTATGATGTTAAGAATAACATTTGTGAATCCGCCTTCTGTAGAAAATGTAATTGCAATGTTGAAAAAATTAGATGCAGAAAGAGATTTAGGCACGTTTGGCGTAGATATATCAATATATAGGACAAAGGAAGCTCCTAGTCATTGGGTGGAAATAACAGACAAATCATTACAAGAGGGTCTCTTGGGAAAAATTAAAAATGGAAAGAACATGCATTTTTCCTTGAATATAAAAAATGAGACAATAGCTTATGATAAGCTATTACTTGAATTAGGTAAGAAGAAGCAGCATTTAATTGTTGTTTTTGATCCTAATGAAAAGGAAATTCGTACAGCTAAAAGTGAAAGATACAATCACATTCATCCATTATGCGTGCCAATGGTTTATCAATATAATCCATTTAAGGATGAGGTGGATATTAGACCATCTAATGAGGGCGGAATTTTTTCATATTATTCAAGTATATTAGAGAAACTTAATGAACATTCTTCAAGCTTTGCACATACGAGTATATTTAGTAGATCGCCTATAAAAAAGGAAACCTATAACAGTTTACTCGAAAGTACAGATTGGATGATTATTCTTGATCAAAATTTAAAGAGTTGGGATATTTCCCTGCAATCAGAAAGTGAAAAGCTATTTTATAAGGAGGATGAATGTCGTTCAATAGGTATTTATTCTAAAAATAGTAGAAAGTTTTCTTTAGGATATAAAAAAACCATAGAGAACTTGGGTAACTACATTGCAACTGAAAAAGGCTTGGAAAATATAATAAAAACAATTAGGTCGATCAATGATGATGGCTTACTTAGCATAGTTTCACATTCAACAAATAGGATATTTGATGATAATCACGGAAAGGGTAGTTTAGGTCTTGGCATAGCTGCTATATCATATTTAAAAGGAAATAGTGACGCATTACTTGTAGGCTTAGATACACAGTTGGCTAGAGAGTGGCTTTCTGAAAGAGATGAGGGTATCTTGCCAGATTTGATTGGAATTAATATTCGGGGTGATGATATTCGAGTAGACCTTATGGAGGTAAAAACTGGAAATGATGATTTTAGGATTTGTGGTAAACAAATATCAGGACATGCAGTAGGGCAGGTGTGCGTGTTAGATAAGCTGATTAAGGAGATATTTGGAAGAAGTGAAAAGATAACAACAGTATCAAGACGAGAAATTTTGCGCCATCACGTATTTGAAAGTTTGTATAGTGCAGAACTTTCTAATACTGAAAAGCATAATATGACGGAAAAATTAAACCAACTGTTTGCTGGAGAGTTAGATTTAAAAATCAAGAAGAACATAGTTTTTGTTAATTTTAATTCAGCGGATACAAAGAGTGAAATTTTTGAGGCTGGAGATTCTTTGGTTGGCAACAAGATTATTTTTACTGAAATTGGCAGTAGCGATATTCAGAAAATATTATCTGCTATTTCGGTTGAGAAAAATTTATTTCTGCAAACTGAACAGGCAAATGAAAAATTTGTTAATAGCGAAAATGAGTATGATGCTCCGGAGATAGACAAAGATGTATTAGAGCCTTTTTTAGAGGAAAATGATGAGAAAGCAGAAGATACTGCTGATGCTACGAAGGTGGAGGCGAAACAGATAAAGGAGACGCATGAAGAAATAAAAGATGTAGATATAGTTCATACGCCAGAAAAAGAACAGGAATTATTATTCATAAAAGAAAAGTGCTATCGTCTTAATAAAGTGCTACGAGATTTTGGCATTAAAGCAGTACCTATAACTGAAGAAAATGTGTTAGTAGCAGCTCGGTTTGTAAGATTTAAAATTGAACTTCGTTCAGGAGAAACTATTAGAAACCTGGAAAAATATAAACAGGATATATCGCGAGAAATAGAAGCCTTTGGTGAGATTATGATTGATAATATCAAAGGAACGCGCTATGTGGGTATGGATGTTCCGTTTGAAAGAAACGGTAACACACTTGAGTTATTGGAAAATTTGAGCTTGCTTAATGCTTCTAGTGGTAATCTTGATATATTAGCAGGACAAAAGCCGGATAGTAATATAGATATTCTTGATGTGTCAAAGGCACCACATATTTTGATATCTGGTACAACTGGTTCGGGGAAAACAGTGTTTTTGTATTCTATGATTGTTAGCTTAATAAGTAAACATTCAAAGGATAACTTAGAGATAGTGATTGTGGATCCAAAACAAACAGACTTTCATTTTTTTAAAGACCTTCCACATTTGCGTGATAACAAGATTATTACTGATCCAGAAGAAGCACTGAAGATGCTAGATGAAATCAATAGCATTGAGAAGGAACATAGAACACAAATGCTAATTGAGAGTAATAGCAGAGATATAGAATCTTATAATGCTAAAAATCCATCTAATCCAATGAAAAGATTGGTTGTTTTCATTGATGAATATGCGGATTTGGTTAAGGCGGCTGAAATGCTTGGTATTAGAAAGGATTTTGAAGCTAGACTGTGTATGCTAGCTCAGCGAGTAAGAAATCTAGGAATTCATTTAGTTATTGCAACTCAGCGTCCGAGTGCATCTATTGTAACCACTGCATTGAAGGCCAATATTCCTGTAAGAATATCATTTAGGCTACCAGCACATCAGGATTCTATGACAATATTGGATAGAACAGGTGCAGAGGATTTATTGGGAAAAGGAGATATGCTTGCAATGACAGAGACTGACTATTATAGAATGCAAGGCTTTTATATTTCAGAGGAAGATCTGCAGGAATATTTAAGGAAATTTAAAGATGAGTAGTATATCGTTACAAAAATGTATTGCTGGTCAATTTGTAAGGGAATTGAAAAATAGATTTCTTTGTGAGGTTGTTATTGATGGTAAGGTGGAGGTATGTTATATACCTTCCTCCTGCCATTTGAGTAATTTTTTGCAACTTGAGGGGAAAGAAGTATTATTAATGCCAACGGTAGCAAAAAATTCCAGAACCTCCTTTGCGGTTGTAGCCGTAAAATTCAAGAGAAGTTATATAATATTAAATACTTCTTATGCAAATAGATTAGTAGAGTATGCAATACAGGGAAGAAAGCTATCTTATCTGGGTAAAAGAAAGGCTTGCATGCGAGAAAAGAATATAAATGAGTATAAATGCGATTTGTATATTGAAGACACCAAGACTATTATAGAAATAAAGAGTGTCATATCAACGAGTGACATGGGGGTGTTTCCTACAGTATATTCAGAACGTTCATTAAATCAATTGAGTAAAATAAAGGAATTATTACAGTCAGGATATAGAGTTGATTATATTATTGTTTCGCTAAATCCTTATGTTAAAGGTATAGAATTTTTAAAGAATACGCAGTTTTATGTAGAGTTCGAAAAATGTATTAATTTGGGAATGAGCGTGCATGCATTTAATTGTAAGGTTCAGAAGGGGGCAATTTACTTGAATGAGAAATTGACAATTTATTAATGGGCTTACTAAGATGTATGCTGATGATGCAAATGCAGAGTATACTTATTTGGTTTAATGCGTAGAAGTTATTATAGAAAGAAGGTGTAACCATGAACATGCAGGAATTAAAGAGCCTGATTTACCAAGGAGAAAAAGTAGATGTAGAATGTAAGAAAGCACAGGGCAAAGTTCCGGATTCTGTGTATGAGACATACAGTTCGTTCGCAAATACCAAGGGTGGAATGATAGTGCTTGGAGTCATTGAGGATAAAACTAAAGTGATACCAGAGGAACGCTTTATCATTCAGGGTGTTGATAATCATGAAAAACTGCGGGAGGATTTTTGGAACACTATTAACAGTCAAAAGGTAAATGCCAATATTCTTGTTGATGATAATGTATATGCTGTGGAAGAGGATGGCATTGCTTTGCTGGTAATAGAGGTGCCAAGAGCTGATTTTACGGTTCGCCCGGTATATAAAGGCGAAAATCCTTTTAAGGGAACCTACAAGAGAAATCATGAGGGTGACTATCATGCGAAGGAGTACGAAGTGCGTGCTATGATTCGTGACCAGAGTGCAGAGGGTAATGACAGCACTATTTTGGAAGGGTATTCAATGGATGATATTGATGCAGATACCCTGGAGCGATATCGAATTATGTTTAACAGCTGGAATCCACAGCATGTTTGGCGCGAGCTTCCGGATAAAGAATTTTTAGAAATGCTTGGTGGATATCGCAGAGACCGGCGAGAAAAGGTAGAAGGCTTGACTGTTGCAGGCTTGTTGATGTTTGGCTCAGGTCTTGCAATAAGAGATGAATTCGATAATATATTTATGGATTACCGAAATGAAACTGATGCCGATGATGAAACAAGGTGGGTTGACAGGATCACTTATGATGGCACATGGGAGAATAATCTTTTCAATTTTTTTAGAAAGGTAACTCCAAAACTTACCGAGGATCTTAAGAAGCCCTTTGTGCTTAAGGATATGCAGAGAATTGAGGATACACAGGTTCATAAGGCGATTCGTGAAGCCTTCGTTAATATGATTATTCACGCTGATTACAGAATGGATGCAGGTGTATTAAAGATAGTAAAATTCAATGATGGTTTTCGCTTTTCTAATCCCGGCAGCTTGAAGTTGCCAAAGGAACAGATATATAAGGGCGGTGAGTCCAAGGCTAGAAATCCACATATGCAGACAATGCTTAGAATGGTCGGCTTTGGTGATAATGCCGGCTCCGGATTTCCGGATATTTTGAAAATATGGTCTGATAATGGCTGGGAAATACCTGAGCTTATGGAAGATACCATATTGAATCAGGTGACACTTATACTGAAATATAAAACTGATGAAGTTGGTGAAAGTATATTTTTGGATGCGAAAATGAGCGAAGAAGATAAAAAAAATGAGCGAAGATTGAGCGAAGATGAAAAAAATGAGCGAAGATTGAGCGAAGCTTTGAGCGAAGTTATGACTGCAAGTGACTATAAGAAGGTTGAAGCGATAATTTTGTATCTGGAAGATAACAAATATGTCACACCTCAGATTGCAGAAAAGTTGACTGGAAAATCAGCTCCGACAGTAAGAAGATACTTAAAAATGCTTGTTGAAACAGGATATGTTAAGGTGGATGGAAGCACCAGTAATATCAAGTACGTGATTTAAGGAAATTGATATACGAAGGAGTTATTTATTATGGAAATATCAAAACGGTGATTGAAAGTTTTACAGGGAAAAGATAGGTGTCTGGCAGGAAAGGAGAATGTGAAACTTTTTCTGTAAATAGTGTTTTAGAAGGTCTTCTATGATAAAATAAATGATCATAAGGAGGCCTTTTATTATGGCAAAAGAAAAGTAGTAAGCGCAAAATATTGCTACGCTGCCCATGAATCACGCTTGCACCAAAATGATA
>OBJP01001032.1_pt1 | contig 13818 bp, 16 predicted proteins | sample 1519821 | NCBI WGS metagenome assembly OBJP01 (sample SAMN04209218, study PRJEB22552) | human gut metagenome | biome: gut; material: feces | host: Homo sapiens | place: USA: Oklahoma | reverse complement strand
GCGGTGCTTATGATATTTATTTTTCACTAACCTGTGGTTTGTGGGTATTCAAAAAACATTTTTCTATTTGATTTTATGTTTTGATAGATAGTTATAATTACTTTAAGATTGTAGAACTTTTAACTAGCACTTGTGCATTATTCATATAAATAAAGAGTTGTAAGATAAGATATTATTACATTGTAATCAGATATATAAAAAAGTATTATAATATATTGATAATCTAGTAGTTTAGGCCTACTATAAAGATATAGAACAAAGTAGCCAAGCTACAGGAGGAATGGTTATGTTGAACAAAAAGTTTTTATTCACTACACTGGCAGCTGTGAGCATGGCATCTTCAATGATGTTAGCTACGCCAGTAATGGCAGCGACGAATGATGCAGGCGACAAGGACGCACAAAATGGAATTGTAAAAACAACTTACGAGGACAAAAATGGCACATGGACTGAAGGTATGATTGGTGGTAATTCAGAAGGAGTTGAAACTTGTTGGTTGGCAAGTGGACCAAAGCGCCAATATCCAAGTGAAGGTGGAACATGGGAATATGGTTTCTGGAATGCTAAAGTTCGTTCTTACTACACAGTTAAAAGATGTCATGGTTCAACAGTTAAGTTGGATAGTAAGATATCACGTTCAGTAAATACTGCATCAGGTAAGAAATCTATCGCTGAATTATGGGCTATTCAATCTAATTCTAAAGACCGCTATTTCTATCGTGTTTGTAGGTAAGCATCACATTTATTGTTTGATAGCTAAAAGACAAATTAGATTTTCGGTTTCGATGCTTGTCATCGAAGCCTATTTTATTTAATAAATAGGATTATGGAGTTGATATTTTTATGAATAAACATGGCATTAGATTGATTAGTTTTATTTTAGCTTTATTTTCATTCATTATGATCTTTCAGAATTTAATGAATGACCAACAGCAATTACCTTTAGGTACAACAGAACAACTTGTTTTAAATATTGCTGAAACTGGTACTACGAAAGAACAACTTATTTCAGAGTTAGATAATATCACGAATAAGCACAATGCTACTCTAGTAAAAGTTGTTACTCCTAGTGATGAATATAAAAATAAGAAAGACATCATTTACTTTGGAAATGAGAAACCAAAAAGTTCCGATATTATTATTGATAATAATAAAATTAAATGGTTAGATTCAAGTTTAGAGGGAAGGTTAATTTCATCTAAAGATATTGGTAATAGACCTTTATATGGAAATTATGCAGTAAAGGGAAATCAAAATTTTAAACAAGATATAGAAAACTGGGCTAATGATAACGGAATTACTATTCAATGGTTGAGAAAAGTACCGTTTATAAAAAGTTTGTACTACAATTTAGTTCATAATGGTGTTGGAAATGTTATTTTAACAGCGTTATTATTATTCATTTCAGTATTATTGACATGGTTTATTTCACACTCAAAAGGAAGAAGTATAAGATTATTGGGTGGAGTAGACATTAAAAAAATTCATATTGAAGATACATTAACACTATCAAAAATGTTTATATCCAGTTATTTAATTTCACTCATAGCATTTTGGTTATATATTGGAATTACTAATGATTTTAAACAAATTACATTGTTGTTATCTAAGGATATTATAACGCTATTGGTATTGGTTGTTATTTCAGCATTGATTAGTTTCGGTATTTCAATGATTGTCAAACCAAAAACAGAACATCTTGCGAAAAGAGAAATTCCTTTCAAAAAATTCAGAATGCTCAGTATTGGCGCTAGAATTATGTCAATAATATTAGCTCTTTTGATAGTACCAAGCACCGTAACATCTGCTTACATTTTACAGCAGTTATCCAATGATTATTCTTTATGGGAAAATATGCAAAGCAATGTTAGTATATCTTTCAGCGATATTGATTCATTAAGTACAGATAAAATGTTGCCATATGTTGATGATTTTTTTGCAAATATGGCAGATAATGATAATTTATCCTTATCTTTATCTATTGATAAATCTATACAATTAAGTGATGAAGAATACGGTGGTTACGACCACATAATAGTTACTGATAGATCATGGGTTGATTCTTTTGATATTGGAATAGAAGAAAATAAAAGTGGTGGAGAATTGAATAAAATTGAATTGAACAAATTAGATAAACCACTACAGGAATTTATAAGGGCTCAAATGCCTTTATGGACTAAGACAGAAGAAATCCAGCCTAGCGGAATTAACTTCTATGAATTTAGCGGAGATAAATTTTTAGCTTTACCGCCAAATGTTGGCTATAGTGGAAGTACTATACAAGCTAAAAATCCATTAGTTATATTAGTGGATAATCCGGTACAATCATTGAGCACACTAGGTTTTATGTTACCTGCTTGTTCAAGTGGTAATGTTGTTTTTCCAGATGAAAATTTATTGAGAGCTGAATTAGCAAAAACACCTGTAAAAGATTACGTTGTTTCGATAGATACTATTGCTGATGTTGCTTTTTCACAAGCTCAAAAATTTGCAAAAGAAGCTGTGTTCTATGTGATAGCTTGTGTTCTAATTCTTGTATCTATGATCTTTGCAGGTATTCTTACCGCACAGTTATGGGTAAGCGAAAACAGAAAACGAATATTTACGTTACATACATTCGGAAAATCATACAGAGAGATAATAATGCAAACCTTTGTGCACGAATCATTTATTGCAATAATCACGGTAATTATTGGAGCAGTAATTTCTTTTGTTATAAGACGACCAGAAATTATAACAGTTTTATCAGTAAGCGTTATTATTTTGATTTTATATTGCTTGAGTAATTTTGTTGCTTATCATATATGTACTAGACAAGCATTTTACAAAGTAGCAACAAGAAATGAGTAAAAAATGGGGTGTAAAAATGGAAATTAAAATAAATAGTATAAGCGTTGTAATCAAAGGGAAACGTATTTTCTCGAATATTACAGACACAATGAATAGTGGAGATATGGTAGCTCTCACAGGTTCTTCTGGGTGTGGAAAAACGACGTTATTAAATTGTTTAGGTTTAATACAGCCAATAGAAAGTGGTTCTATTTTGATAAATGGTAATGATACTTCAAAGTGGAACGATAAGGATAAAACAAAATTTTGGCATAAATATGCGACATTTATTTATCAAGATTATGGAATTATTGAAGATGAAACTGTGGCATATAACATTACCTTAGATAAGTCAAAAGCTAAAAGTAAAGCTGTGAAAAATATATTAGCTAAAGTTGGTTTAAATGGTAGAGATTCTGAACTAGCAATCGTACTCTCGGGTGGAGAAAAGCAACGCATAGGTATAGCAAGGGCGATATTAAAAAATGCTTCTATTATCTATGCTGATGAGCCTACTGCTTCTCTTGATTCTGAAAATAGACAAATCGTGATTAACTTATTAAAAGAATGTGCTTCAAATGGGGCAATCGTTATTTTAGCTACACATGATGATAGGCTTGTTAGTGAATGTAATAAAGTCATAAATTTAAATAAACATAGAAATTAGGAGTAATGCTCATGAAAAAAATATTTTCAGTTTTATTGATTACAACTATCGTTACTACATTAGGTAGTCCTGTTTATGCAAGTAGTGAAAATCCAAATGATTTACAAGAATGTATAGAGAACTCTATGTTCTATAATAATGAATATAGATTATTCAATGAATTTACATATCAAGGAATGGAAATCAATTTGTTACCTGAAACAACAATCACTAAAGAAGAAGCTCTTATTAAGTATAAAGAAGCATATGACTACATAGCAGGAAAAGCTTGTGTATTAGGTATTGTACCAGATTTAGATAACTATGAGTTTCAACAATATATTAAAGGCTATACCAACTTCTACTAATAAGGAACTTAATGATAAACTAGCGGAATTTGCAGAATTTATAGATATTTATGAAAATGCAGAGTCTAATAAAATAATCATTTCTTGTTTAAAAGAAAAAGAATTTAATTCTGAAGAACTTGAATTGTTATTACCAATAAGTAAGAGTTCAACTGAATTATCTAACAAAATAACTCCTAGTGATATAAAAAAATCAAATGGGTACGATTCTAATAAAGCTATTAAATATGCAAAGCAATGGTGGAATAGAACAAATAATACAGATTTTCCATATTATGCTAATTATTATAAGCAAGACCTTAATTCTAATGATTACAATGATTTAGATGAAAATGCAAAGGGACAGTCTGCAATAAGAAGAGGTTGGAGCGATTGTACGAATTTTGTTTCACAATGTTTAAGTTATGGTGGTTTTAAATATAGAAAATCAGGATTGTTTTTACCACATAGACAATCTAAAAACTGGTATTATGATAATGGAAAGCCATCACATACATGGGGTGGAGCTAATAATTTTTATCAGCATTGGAAATCCAGAGCTGGTATAGCAAAAACATCGGATTTACTTACAGCAGGAGATGTGATTTCAGTAGATTTTACCAAAGATGGAGATATAGACCATACTGCAATTATAACTTCCAATATTAACAATACAAATGAATCTAAATTGTTGACACAACACAGTATTGATAGAAGTGAATTTTTACCTACAGGAGATTATTTTTCTTTAGCATATCTATATAGTCAAGATTATAAAATATATGGATATGAAATGGATAAAGCACCAGTAAAATAAAAAATGAAAGGAGCTTTTAAACTGGTTCAAAAGTCAAGGACAGAATGTTGACAGTCCCCGCTAAGGGGCTGTAACGAATAGATAGTATTTACTACTACCTTGAGCGTTACAGCTCTTTTTTTTCATCTTACAATACGATTTCTACAACTTAATAGGATAAGATGTTTAAATATAATCTATTATGTTATTATTTTTTTGACGGAGGAAGACTATGAAGACAAAAATTGAATTGATACTAGAAGAAAATGTTGAAGAAACAATAATCAGATGTCATAAGATGACAGATGAAATACAAAATATAGTCTCTTACATAGAAAATGAGAAGAAAATCATAGGATATAAAAGGGGAACTGCTTATCCTTTAAATATAAATAGTATCTATTATTTTGAAATTGTAGATCAAAATGCATTTGTGTACTGTGAGAAAGAAATATATGAATCTAAAATGAAACTTTATGAATTTGAACAAGAAACAGAAGGTACATCATTCTTTCGTGCTTCTAAGTCACTTATTATTAATGCAGATAAGATTGATTCTATCAAACCTTCCTTATCAGGAAGATTTGAAGTTGTACTAAAAAACAAAGAAAAACTCATAGTATCTAGACAATATGTACGTGTACTTAAACACATGATTGGATTATAAGGAGGATGAAAAATGGATAAAAATGAAATGATACATACAATAACTATTCAATATTTTGTGATTTATACCTTATCAATGTTTGCAACAATCTTGTTTTGTCATATAGATCAGCCTCAAATAAAAATGCTATCTGTATCTTATTTAGGAGAGGTGGCAGTCTTTTCTTTTCTTGCCTGCCTTCCTACGACTATCTATTATTCTAAGTCTCAAAATGTATTAGTGAAGACTATTCTTCATACAATACTCTTAGAAATCATTCTTTTAATTGCTGGATATCAAATTGGTATGTATGAGGATGTCTTAGGAGGATTACTTTTCTTTTTCACAATACTTGTAGTAGATATTTTAGTCAGACTATTTAATTATTTGAATGATTGCCATCTTGCAAATGAAATCAATAAAGCTCTTAAGAGTAGAAAAGGGTGAACGTATGAACAGTATTGAAATTAAATATCTTACTAAAAGCTTTGGTGATACTAAAGCAGTAGATGACTTAAGCTTTAGTGTAGAAAAGGGGACTTTCTTCTCTTTTTTAGGTATTAATGGTGCTGGTAAGAGTACTACTATTTCTATGATATGTGGTGAACTTACAAGTGATGCAGGAGAAATATGCATTGAAGGCAAAGATATTAAAACACATATGGATGAAGTAAGAACTACTATAGGTGTAGTTTATCAAACTTCTGCATTAGATGATGTACTCACAGTTTATGATAACTTAAAGTATCGTGCTGCTTTATATGGTATTACGGGGAATTCTTTTAAGAAGAAACTAGAAGAACTCTCTATATTATTAGATTTCAAAGACTTTTTAAAGAAACCTTTAAATAAGCTATCAGGAGGACAAAGAAGACGTATAGATATAGCTCGTGCTCTTATTCATGAACCAGAACTTCTTATCTTGGATGAACCAACAACTGGTTTAGATCCTCAAACAAGAAAAATATTATGGAAAGTTATTGATAATTTAAGAAAAGAAAAACATATGACTGTATTTCATACGACTCATTATATGGAAGAAGCCGCTGAAGCAGATCAAGTTGTTATTATTGATCATGGCCGTCAAATAGCTTCTGGAACACCACATGAATTAAAACAGAAATATGCTTATGATTATTTAAATATCTATCATGTAAAAGAAGAGGATATTAAGTCTTTAGGACATCCATATACATATAATAAGGATCATTACACAATCCGTGTCAATCATCCGGGTGTTGTGAAAGAAATGATTCTTCAAAAACCGGAATTATTTAATGACTTTGAACTTGTAAAAGGAAGAATGGATGATGTCTTCTTAAATGTAACAGGAAATAAACTCCCAGGAGGTGAACAATCATGAAACAACTTTATCATCTCACATTAAGACATACAGTATTATTTTTTAAGGATAAAGGACGCTTCTTAACAGCTTTGATTACACCAATAGTCTTAATTGTCTTATATATGATATTTCTAGGGACTGTTTATCATGATTCGCTAGATAGTATAGTTAAGTATTATTCTGTATCACAAAAGACTATTGATGCTTTTGTGAATGGTTATCTCTTTTCCTCATTACTTGCAGTGAGTTGTGTCACAGTATCATTCTGTTCAAATATGATTATGGTACAAGATAAAGCAGATCATAAAATAAAGGACTTACTCATAGCACCTGTCAGTAAAACTACATTAGCTCTAAGTTATTTTATTTCTACTTTACTTATCACTATGATTATTAATATCACTGCTTTACTTGCATGTTTTATTGTATTAGGTACAAGTCACTTTGTTTTACCAGTAAAAGATATATTATATTGTTTGCTAGATATCTTTTTGCTTACTTTGTTTGGTGCTTCTTTATCATCTATTATTAATTATTTCCTTACAACACAAGGCCAGATTTCAGCTGTCAGCAGTATTGTGAGTGCAGGGTATGGTTTCTTATGTGGTGCTTATATGCCTATTTCTCAATTTACACCTGCAGTACGTGCTATTATTAAGTTCTTACCAGGAACCTATGGAACAGCACTTATTCGTAAGCATTTATTAAATAGTCTATTTATTAAACTAAATACAAAGGTTTCTTCTACGATCATGAATGAAATTCATCAAAGTTTTGATACATCATTTACACTTATGGGACATACAATTACAACGAGTATGATGTATCTCATTATGATTGGAACATGTTTTATTTTGTTGTTTGTATACATTTTATTGAATCAATTCAAAAAAAGATATGTAAAATTGATGTAATTTGATACATAGGATTGAAAAATATGAGAAATAGTTTAAGATGTTTTTTGTGGAGGAATTATTAAGTATTACCATGAAACTCTTAAAGAAATTAATTATACTTATTGCATTAGTTATTGTTTATGTATTTTCTAATGCAGTAAGTATTTATATATATAGTTTTAAAGATGAAGCAAGAACTGCAGATGTTGCAATTGTCTTAGGTGCATCTACATACAATGGTCATGCTTCACCTGTTTATCAAGAAAGAATTAATCATGCAGTTGTTTTATACAACAAACATTTAGTTAAGAAAATCATTACAACAGGAGGATATGGAAAAGGAAATCCTGTTAGTGATGCTTATAATGCAAAGCTTTATGCAATCAGTCAAGGTGTACCAGAAGATGACATTCTTACAGAAGACCAGTCAACAGTCACTTTAGAGAATCTCATTAATGCGAAAAAGATTATGGATGTTGAACATTATAAGACTGCATTAATAGTCAGTGATCCATTACATATGAAAAGGGCCATGCTTCAGGCAAAGGATGCAGGCATTACTGCCTATACATCACCAACACAATCTTCTAGATATCGCACAAGAGATACCAAGTTTCAATTCTTAAAACGTGAAGTAACTAATTATATTGGTTATAAATGGTATCGTCTCTTTAAATCTCTTATCAAGGTATGATAGAATAGTATTAAGGGTTGAAGGGAGCTGTTTGTTGTGTTTATGATTAATACAGGATGTATATGCTGTGCAATTCTCGCATTAACATTCTTGTTTTATTATATAATTTGTACATGTCTTAAAGGATTAGGTGTTTATCGTATTAGTGCATTTAAGAATGTACCTCGTGAAGAAAGCCATTATTATGATAAGAAAAGAATCAGCCGTGCTCAAAGAAGTGCATTCAAGAAATGGTTTATCATATTAAGTATAGGTACAATACTATCATATTATATTAGTCAGTACTTTGCTTATATTGCGATTGGACTATGGGCACTTATATTCTTTAAAGACATCTTTGTAAAAAAAGAGAACTTATTTCGTAACTATCGTATCTAATGGCCTTATAGGTCATTATTTTTTTAGGTGACATTATGGAAAAACTATTACTTGTACTTATATGTGTTTTAGGTGTTGTCATCATGGTCAAAGGTTTTGTGAGTCGTTTTCAATATCGACTTAAAGCGACCCGTTGTTCTTTATAGACATCAGGAAAAATCATAGATATAAAACAAGAAGAATTAAATTTATACAGGATGACTATTCAATACTATGCAGAAGGGAAGTTTATTGAAAGAAAGCCTTCTATCACATACTTCCAGATGAAATATTTTAAAAACAATAAGAACGTCACAATAGACAATGATCCTACATCTTGTGATACATTTATTATAGAAGAAGACTTATTTCCTATACGTTTTACTAATTGTCTCATATTCAGTGGTTTTGTATTAGTATGCTGTGCTGCTTTATTTATTATCTGAGAGGTTGATTATGAAGAAAATAATATTACTGCTTCTAAGTGTACTTTTAACAGCTTGTACACCATCTTCAACTACAAATAAAAACTTTATCAATACTAAAGGTACAACCTTAGAAACACGTATTCCCACACCCAAAGGATATACACGAGAACAAAGTGATTTTGCACATTTCTTACAGACTTATCCATTAAAGGAAAACGGTAGTCCTATTCTTTTGTATAACGGTAAAAAGAAGTGGAATCAAAGTGCACAAATTGCGGTATTTAAGTTACCGATAGAAAATGAAAACCTCCAACAATGTGCCGACTCAGTGATGAGAGTCTATGCAGAATATTATTGGAACACCAAACAATACGATAAGATTCAATTTCATTTAAGTGATGGATTCTTATTATCTTATATGAAATGGAGAGAAGGGTATCGTGTCGTCATTAAGAATGATCATGCATCTTATATAAAGAGTGCTTCCTATGATGATTCTTATGAATGTTTTAAAAAATACTTGCGTATTGTCTTTGCTTATTCAGGAAGTGCAAGCATGGTAAGTGAATCAACATCTATCAAACTAAATGAAATAAGAGTAGGAGATGTTTTCTTAAAAGGTGGTTCACCAGGACATGTCGTGATGATTGTAGATGTTTGTACAAATAGAGAAGGAAAGAAGGCTTTCTTAATTGCACAAGGCTATATGCCTGCTCAGGAATTTCATTTACTAAAGAATCCATCACATGATGACCTCTGGTATTATGAAGATGAAATCAAATACCCCTTCGAAACACCTGATTATACATTTGAGGAAGGCAGTTTAAGAAGATTATGTTATTGATGAATGTGTTTAGTGGTCACAGAATAGATCCACTTCATATCAGAGAAGAAGATATATATCTAGAAGATATTGCTCATGCATTAAGTCTATTATGTCGCGGGAATGGTCATATTAAATATTTCTACTCTGTGGCTCAGCATTCTCTCAACTGCGCAAAAGAAGCGCAAAGCAGAGGATATAGTAAGCATGTTGTTTTATCATGTCTATTTCATGATGCAAGTGAAACTTATATGAGTGATCTCATCACTCCTATAAAAAAACAGATGAAAGAATATCAAGTAATAGAAGACCAGCTTCTAGAAACCATATTTCAAGCTTTTCACATTCGATTGAAGAATGAAGAAAAAAATATCTGGAAAGAGATGGATCACTTACTACTTGAAGCAGAATTAAAGGAGATGATGCCTTTAGAAGAAGATAGACCAACTGTCACACTGATAAGTGTTCCTGATTTAAATGAACACTATTATCGTGAGATAGAAGAAGAGTTTAAGGCTTATGCGCTACAATTATTGGAGGATTTATAGTGAAGATTTATGTTACATATAAGTTTTTAACTAAAGAAGACAGAGATGCTTTTTATTCAGCAATCAAAGAGAATCGTATTCAGGAATTATCTTTATCTGATGAAGGATGTCTCAAATATTCTTATACACCTAAAGATGATACTGTTCTTTATTTGCGAGAAGAATGGACGTCTCAAGACTTACAGTTAAAACATTTGAATCAGTCACATATGGCTGTTTTGAAGGAGTTAAAGAACCAATATTCGTGTCAAACAACAGTGCGTCATGGCACTGCTTGTTTAGAAACTGAACGTTTAATATTAAGAGAATTTAAAATAGAAGACGCAGATGATATGTATCATCATTGGGCTAATGATGAAAAGGTCACTCGTTATTTGACTTGGCCACCTCATCAAAGTATAGAAGACACAAAGCAGTTACTTTCTTCCTGGATTCAGTCTTATGAAAAGGGTGATTCTTATAACTGGGGCATTGTCGTAAAGGATAAGAGTACACTCATTGGAAATATTTCTGTTACAAATATTGATTATAAAACAAATACAGTAGAAATTGGCTATTGTATTGGGCAGGCTTATTGGGGTCATGGATATGTTGCAGAAGCACTTAAAGAAGTCATTTCTTACTTATTTAAGGAAGGTTATGATTTAGTACGTGCAAGACATGATAAAAATAATCCTCATTCAGGTCGAGTGATGCAAAAAGCAGGTATGAAATATGAGGGAATCCTTAGAAAATCTGCAAAAAATAATCAGGGAGTTGTAGATGATGCTGTATACTCAATTCTTCCTGAAGAATTAGAATAGGAGACTATATGGAAGTTAGAGAAATATGTTTGGCGCATGTCAAAGAGATATCGCAATTATTTAATGAAATATTCTCCAGGGAACCATGGAATGATGAATGGAATGAAGAGGACCTATCTATTTATATGCATGATCTAGTAGGTAATCGCTTATCTTTATCTATTGGTTTATATGATGGAGATCAGCTTATTGGAATTGCGTTAGGTCGTATTAAACATTGGTATAATGGCAGAGAATTCTGGATTGATGAATTTGGCATAATGACTAATGAACAGTCTAAAGGACTCGGAACTCAATTTATGGACTTAGTTGTTGATTATACGAAAAAAAGAGGAATAGACCGTATTATGTTGATTACGGAAAGAGAGTTTCCTGCTTATTACTTCTATCAGAAAAATGGATTTAAAGAACAATCATCACAGGTTGTCTTCATGAAACAATATTAAAGAGTTAAGTACGTATTTTTTTGTACGTACTTTTTTGTCTTAAAAAACATATAATTTATTCTTTTGATGACAAAATGTGACTTATAAATTGCGTATAATTACTATCATTTGTAAAATGAAAGCGCTATAATGGTAGTGGTTAAAAATGTATTGTAAGGAGAGAAATAATATGAAACTATTAGAACCAATTAAAGTAGGTCCAATCACATTGAAAAATCGTATCATGTTCCCACCAATGACAACTGGCTATGAAGAACGTGACGGTTCAATTTCTAAACAGAGCTTCAACTTCTATAAACGTATTGCAGAAGGTGGTGTATCTTATATCGTACTTGGAGACGTCGCACCAGTAAATACTGTTTCTCCAACACCAAAATTATTCAAGGATGAACAGATTCCAGCTTATAAAGAATTAGCTGATGCATTACATGAATTTGATTGTAAATTAGGTATTCAGATTTTCCATCCTGAATATGATGTTCAGGCTTTAGCTGAAATGTTTAAGAAGGGTGATATGCAGGCAGCTCGTGCTAAATTACATCATGATATGCTTCATTTCACTGATGAAGTAACTCCAGAAGCATTAAATACAATTCTTAAACAGATGGGTGAATGCGTAAGACGTGCGTATGAAGCAGGTGTAGATGTAGTAGAAGTTCATGGAGACCGTTTAGTAGGTGCTTTATGTTCTACAGTATTAAATCATCGTACAGATGAATATGGAGGAAGCTTCGAAAATAGAACACGTTTTGCGTTACAAGTAGTAGAAAGCATTAAAGAACATGCCCCTCATATCTGTATTGACTATAAACTTCCAATCATCACTGATAACCCATTAAGAGGTAAAGGTGGATTAAAGATTGATGAAGCTGTTGAATTTGCGAAGAAGCTTGAAGAAGCAGGCGTTAATATGATCCATGTTGGACAGGCTAACCATACAGGTAACTTAAATGATACAATTCCAGCAATGGGTACTCAGCCATATTGTTTCATGCAGTCATATACTAAGAGAGTTAAAGATGCTGTAAGTATTCCAGTATCTGCGGTAGGGCGTATCGTTACTCCACAGAATGGTGAAGCATTAATTGAGAACGGTGTATGTGATATCGTAGGTTATGGACGTTCATTGTTAGCTGATCCTGATTATGTTAAAAAGATTGAAGATGGACAGCCATGCAGAATTCGTTTATGTATGATGTGTAATAAGGGATGTACAGACTCTATCCAAAACAGAAAGTTCTTAAGCTGTGTTCTTAATGCAGAAAATGGTTATGAATATGAAAGAACTATTACTCCTGCAGATGATAAGAAGAAGGTTGTTATTGTTGGTGCAGGACCTGCAGGTTTAGAAGCTGCAAGAGTTGCTGCAGTGAAGGGTCATGACGTTATTGTTTATGACAAGGATACTCAAGTAGGCGGACAGTTAAATATTGCTTCTGTACCACCTAGAAAAGAAGAAATGAATCGTTCTATTCATTATCTCGCAAATGAAGTCAAAGCATTGGGTGTTGATTTACGTTTAGGTAAAGCTGTTACTAGCGAAGATATTTTAGCTGATCAGCCTGATGAAGTTATCGTTGCAACTGGTGCTTCCAACTTCATCTTAAATATCCCTGGTAAGGATATGCCTCATGTACAGGATGCTTGGAAAGTACTTTCTAATGAACAGTTCCCAGCAGGAAGAATCGTTGTTATCGGTGGTGGACTTGTAGGTGCTGAAACAGCTGAATACCTTGCACTTAGAGGTAATGATGTAAGTATCGTAGAAATGATGGATACTATTGCGAAAGAAGAATCAACTACAATTCGTCCAGAAATGATGGCTGATTTTGAAAAGCATGGTGTTAAACAGTTCACTAATACTAAGGTAACAGAAATTACTGCAACTACAGTAGAAGCAGAAACTGCAGAAGGTAAAGTATCACTTCCATGTGATTATGTAGTATTTGCAGTAGGTGCTCGTTCTAATGCATTTGACATGACTGCATTAGAAGAAAAGAATATCCATGTTCAGGTTGTTGGTGATGCAAATAAGGTGGCAGACATCAATTCAGCTATTGAATCTGGTTATCTTGCAGCAAACGCTTTATAAGATGCTTAAGACAGGCGACGCCTGTCTTTTTTATGCGTGTGCCGGGCATGGCACTAATTCAGTCGGAGATAGTCTGACCACAGGTATTTACCGCCAAGTGTAGTGAACCACAAGCCGATACC
>OBJP01001029.1_pt1 | contig 13882 bp, 9 predicted proteins | sample 1519821 | NCBI WGS metagenome assembly OBJP01 (sample SAMN04209218, study PRJEB22552) | human gut metagenome | biome: gut; material: feces | host: Homo sapiens | place: USA: Oklahoma | reverse complement strand
TTTCCATCACAGGTTGTCTCTCCGACTACCACGTCTGAGAAATAGAAGAATGGACATTTGTCAGATACAGCAAAACCGTAACTTGCCTTTACCATCGGGCACAGATTCTTCGGCAGATCCTTTTCTGCGATCGGGATCGTTTCATCGGATGTAGAGCAAAGTCCTACGGTAACTGCTCCCATAGCCATTGCGATTTCCTGTGGGAAGTAGGTACAGTACGCACCTACAACCGGAATTCCTTTGTCCTTTACTTCTTTCATTACCAGGAAAGATCTCTGTCTCTGCTCTGCAAATTCTTCAAAAATCTCCGGCAGCTCTTTTACTAATTCCATTTTTATTTTCCTCCTTTATTGTATGCATTTTAAGCATTGAATACATATTTATCCAGACGGTCAAATGCTTCTTTCACTCTGGATGTCGGCAGTGCAAGGTTCATACGGATATACCATTCACCATGGAATGGCTTTCCGTTCTGCCAGAACACACCTGCTTCATATCCCATTTTCAGAACGTCTTCCAGGCTCTTATCATGTGCCTTGCACCATTCTTCACAGTTAACAAACAGCATATAGGTTCCCTGCGGTCTGGTTACGGAAACACCTTCAAAATGTTTGTCAATATAATCACATGCATAAGCGACATTTTCCCCGATCACTTCTCGAAGCTCGCCTACCCATTCCTGTCCTTCTGGTGTATACGCACCCATCAGTGCATGCATGGACAGCACATTCATCGAATTGTAATGGCAGAGGGAGGACTCTTTTAAAACTCTGTCTTTCAGGCGTTTGTTGTATATAATATGATAGCTTCCGATCAGTCCGGCAAGGTTGAAGGTCTTTGATGGTGCGTATAAAGCAATCGTTCTGTTTCTTGCATCTTCAGATACAGACTGGGTTGGAATATGCTCGTTTCCATATAAAATAATATCGGACCAGATTTCATCGGAAATGACGGTCACATCGTATTTTTTATAGATTTCCATTGCTTTCTCGATTTCCCAGCGCTCCCATACACGACCGGTCGGATTGTGCGGTGAACAGAAAATGGCTGCATGGATCTTGTTTTTCACGATCTTCTCTTCCATATCCTCAAAGTCCATCCGCCAGATGCCTTCTTCGTCCTTTTTCAGCGGACTGTGGATGATATGGTAGCCATTATTATTCAGTGTGCCGGTAAATCCTATGTAAGTCGGTGCATGGACAAGGACATTATCACCCTGTGAGCAGACCGCGTGAAGTGCACTTGCCACGCCGCCTAAAACTCCATTCTCATAACCGATATGTTCTTTTTTCAGTCCGGTCACATGATTCCGTTCTTCATGCCACTTGATGATGCTGTTGTAATACTCATCTCTGGTAATAAAATATCCATAGGTCGGATGTTTCGCTCTTTCAATGATCGCTTCGGTGATCTTCGGGAGTGCCGGAAAATTCATGTCCGCAACCCACATCGGAATGTAATCCAGCCCTTCTCTTACTTCTACTTTTTTCCCCGGCCCAAGCATATTTGGAAGGATATCCACTGCAAGGGCATCTTTTCCTTTACGGTCAATAATACTTGTAAAATCATACTTCATTTTTTCTTTCTCCTCTGTTACATACACTTTTTTCTTTTAGTCATCATACAGGTGACATGCCACCTGGTGACCTTTGGATACTTCTTTTAATTCCGGGCGGACTTCCCGGCAGATATCCATACATTTGCTGCATCTTCCGCAGAAACGGCAGCCTTTTGGTGGATCAATCGGGCTTGGCACATCTCCGGTGAGAAAATGACGTCCCCGACTTTTTGCCAGATCCGGATCGGCGATCGGAATTGACTCCAGAAGTGCCTGCGTGTACGGATGATACGGCTTTTCATATAATTCCGCAGCCGGTGAAATTTCCACCAGCTTTCCAAGATACATCACTCCGATATTATCGGAAATATGCTTTACCATGGCAAGGTCATGGGCGATAAACAGCATCGTCAGATGCCGTTCTTTCTGCAAGGTCATCAGGAGGTTCATGATCTGCGCCTGGATAGATACGTCAAGTGCTGAAATCGGTTCATCACAGAACAGAAATTCCGGGTTAACTGCAAGTGCCCTTGCAATTCCGATTCTCTGGCGCTGTCCACCGGAAAATTCATGGACATTTCTGGTAGCATGCTCGGCATTTAAGCCAACCATCTCTAGAAGTTCCATCACCCGTTTCTGCTCTTCTTCTTTACTTTTTGTCAGATGATGGATCCGCATCCCTTCACTTACGATCTGATACACTTTCTGGTGTGGATCCAGCGAAGCATACGGATCCTGGAAAATGGTCTGCACCTTCTGTGTAAATGCATTTCTCTCTGCTTTACTCATCTGATGCACATCTTTTCCCTGATACAACACCTGTCCGTCTGTCTTCGTAAGGATTCCGGTACAGGTTTTCCCGCAAGTCGTCTTTCCACATCCTGATTCTCCTACGATTCCGAAAGTTTCTCCTTTATGAATCGTAAAAGACACGTCATCAACTGCCTTTAAAACACGTTTATGACTTGCCGGAAAATATTTTTTCAGATTTTTTACTTCTAATACAACTTCTTTTTCTATCATGCGTCTGTCCTCCCGAACGGAACACCGCTTCTGTCAGCACGTGGATCCATCAGCCAGCACGCAACGCTGTGCTCATCCGTAATGTGCGTAACTTTCGGTTTTTCTTCTTCACAGATTTTCATTGCATATGGACAGCGCGTGCAAAAACTGCAGCCTTTTGGCGGGTAGATCATATCCGGTATATTTCCCTCAATGGTATTTAAAATTGTTTTGTCTTCATCATCGATCCGCGGAACGGACTGGAGAAGTGCCCATGTATACGGGTGCTGCTGGTGATAAAAGATATCCCTTGCCGTTCCTCTTTCCACGATTTCTCCGGCATACATGACGATGATCTCATCAGCCATATCTGCAACCACTCCAAGATCATGTGTGATAATAATGATGGACATACCAAGCTTTTCCTGCAACTCTTCCATCAGCGCAATGATCTGTGCCTGTATTGTCACATCCAGTGCTGTTGTCGGCTCGTCTGCGATCAAAAGCTGCGGATGTGTCACCATAGCGCAGGCAATCATCACTCTCTGACGCATTCCACCGGATAACTCATGGGGATATTTGTTCATACACCCTTCCGGATCCGGAACCCCGGTCTGCTTCAGCATTTCCAACGATTTCTGATAAATTTCTTCCTTCGAAAGACTACTCTCGTGATTCTTCAGATTTTCTGCAATCTGCTTTCCAACCTTCATCGTCGGATTTAAGGATACCAGTGCATCCTGGAAAACCATCGAGCATTCTTTTCCACGGAAGGTATTCCACTCTTTTTCCGTATACCCGGTAAGCTCTTTTCCCTGGTAAATGATCTTACTTTCCGGCTTTACCTTTCCCGGTTTCTCGATCAGTCCCATCAGGGATTTGGCAGTTACGGATTTTCCACATCCTGATTCACCTACCAATGCAGTTGTCTTTCCTTTTTTTACATCAAATGAAATTCCTCTTACAGACTGTACTTCGCCTGCATATGTAAAATAGGATACAGATAAATTCTCTACTTCCAATAATTTTTCCATCTTCTATCCTCCAGGCTTACTTTACAATCTTTGGTTCCAGTGCGGTTCTAAGGACATCACCAAGTAAATTGAAACTCAGTACTGTACACAGAATCAGAACTCCCGGAAATACCGCAAGTCTCGGTGCATCCAGAATATGTCCCTGCGCACTCTGCAGCATACTTCCCCAGGAAGCTCTTGGAATCTGTACTCCAAGTCCAAGGAAACTTAAGGACGACTCCATCAGAATCGCATTGGCAATTCCAAGGCTTGCCGCTACGATGACCGGTCCCATAATATTCGGTACAATATGTTCCACTGCAATCCGGAAACTTCCGGCTCCCAGATTCCTTGCGGCGGTCACATAATCTCTTTCTTTGACAGACATGGTTTCCGCCCTTGTAATTCTCGCCACCTGTGCCCAGGAAAAAAGACTGAGTACTGCGATCAGAGTAAACAGGCCCGGACGCAAGATCGTATTCAGTACAACCATCAGAAGCATACTCGGAAGTGCCAGGAAAATATCGGTGAAGCGCATCAGGAACATATCCACTTTTCCACCAAAATATCCAGAAGTAATACCGATTGCCGTTCCGAGGATTACAGTCATGATCATCGAACAAAAACCAACCGTAAGAGAAATACGTCCTCCGTAAAGTGCTCTGGTAAAATAGTCTCTTCCGTATTCATCTGTCCCGAAAATATGCTTTGCAGAGATTCCCTGCAGTTTTTCAGCAACATTGATCTTATTCGGATCATATGGACTAAGCGGTGCCAGAATGGAAGCTATGATAATGATCAGGAGAATGACGATACTCACCAGTGCAATCTTATTGGAAAAAAGCTCTTTTTTGATATCTTTCCACACACTGTGATCATATGAAATCAACTCCTGGGTTTTCTTTTTTTCAATTCGTTTAAATCTAGTATCAGTCATTTGCCATATCCTCCCTCTTGATTCTCGGATCTGCAAATGCATACAGAATATCTGCAATAAAGTTACCGACAACCAGAATAATTCCGGACAACATGACGTATGCCATAATCACCGGATAATCACGGACACCGATCGCAGTCATTGCAAGGGTACCTATTCCCGGCCATCCAAAAACACTTTCAATGATAAACGATCCACAGACTATGGATGCCAGATTCATTCCAAGCAATGTGATGATCGGAAGCAGTGTATTTTTCAAAATATGTCTTTTTAAAAGTTTTCCACCTGTCGTTCCTTTTGCTTTTGCTGCAAGAACGTATTCTTCTCCAAGCTGTCCGATCGTATTAGAACGGATATAGCGGATAAAGACTGCCAGGTTGGAAAGGCTCAGGGTGATACATGGCATGATCATATGCTTCACCGTATCCAGGAACGATTCATTTCCCACCGAATGCATACCTGATGATGGAAGAATATGAAGTTTCGCCGCAAACACAATGATCAGCACCATTCCAAGCCAGAAAGACGGAATTGACATACCAATATAGGAAAGTCCACTGATGATATTATCAATCCAGGTATTCTTGCGGTATCCCGACCAGAGTCCGAGTGGGATTGCCAGAAGCACAGAAAGAACCAATGCGGCTCCCATCAGCTGCAGGGTTGCCGGAAGACGCTTGATGATCTGCTCAGATACGGAAGTATGGTTTGCAAGAGAAATTCCGAAATCTCCTTTCAGCACTTCTTTTGCCCATCCCCAATACTGCTCCGGCATACTTTTGTTAAGTCCGAGATTCTCTCTGATTGCTTCTTTTTCCTCATCTGACATCTGTTCATTCAAATACATACCGGAAATATCTCCCGGTGCTGCATAGATCACGGCAAATGAGAAAAAAGAAATCAAAATCGTGACAATAATCAGCTGAATCCCTTTCTTTACGAAATATTTTGCCATATTTCTTTTCTCCTTTAAAAGAGGGACCGGCACAAAGGTCATCTTGTGCTTCAGCCCCTCTTCGTCTGCTAAAATACAATATAATTAGTCTACTTTGATCTTCAGGTAATCAACGAATTCCGGAACAACCGGTACTGCATCCAGACCTGTTACATTTTTCTGAGATACCATCACATAATTGGTGTAAGTAAGTGGGTATTCCCAGTATTCTGATAAAGTCAGATCCTGCAGATCATTTGCAAGCTGCTTTGCTTCGTCTTTGTCTGCTGCTGCGTTTACCTTTGCTGCAAGCTGTCCGGCTTCATCACTGAATCCCCATGCTTTGGAGCTGCTGTTGATGTAGCTGTAAGCCTGTCCAAGACTGCTTCCACGCTCAGAATCCCATCCATTTGTACCAAGATCCCACTGATCTTCTTCCCCTGACTGGAACATAATTGCGAAGAATCTCTGGAAGAATGCGTTGGAATCCAGACCTTCTACATCAAGCGTTACGCCGATTTCTGCGAGCTGCTGCTGAAGAACTGTTGCAACTTCTTCCATGTTCGGACGGTCTGCATTGTAAACATATTTCAGAGTTGTTCCTTCGATTCCTGAAGATTTGGCAAGTTTCTTTGCTTCTTCAAGATCCTGCTCGTAACCTTTGCAGTCTTTGTTGTAAAGAGACTGATCTGGTGTCAGAAGACTGTTTGCAACCGTTGCAAGTTCGTCACTTCCGTATGCGGTATCGATGATCTCATCTGCATTGATTGCAAGGAAGATCGCTTTTCTTGCATCTTCTGTAAGTTTGTCTTTTGCAGGTCCGTAAGGATTGATCTGCAGGTAATTCAGTCTTGCTTCTGAGAAGGAGCTGATATTGTAATTATCGTCACCTTCATATTTTTTCAGTTCTTCCGGAGTTGTAATTCTCATGTAAGAGATTTCTCCGTTTTCAAATGCAACCTGTTTGGTGCTTCCGGAACCGATCGTCTTCATAACAACTTTCTTAACGCTCGGTGTTTCTCTGTAATAATCATCACGTGCAGTATATACGATACTGTCATCATTGATCTCTGCTACCGTGTAAGCTCCGGAAGTAGCCATATCTGTGGAATTAAAGTATCCGCTTCCTTCTACTTTTGTATAATCATTGTCAAATGCGTGTGACGGATAAATCATCATTCTGCCAATTGCTGCTGTATAAGTTGCATATGGTTCAGGAAGGACAATTTCCAGTGTCTTATCATCTTTTTTGTTAAATACAACTTCCTGTTTATTGATTGTATTATAAGAAGATTTTCCACCAGAATTTCTTCCGGCATAATTCATTGTAAATAAGATATCATCTACAGTAACCGGTTCGCCATCGCTCCAGTTTGCTTTCTCATTCAGATGAATGGTGTATGTTTTGGCATCTTCTGAAATATCAAGCTTATCTGCCAGATAATATTCGATTCCATCCTTTGTTTCTACAAATAATGGTTCAAAGATCGGACGAACCAGAGAGGTCTGGTCATCACTGGCTGTACTTGGCTCCAGAGATGTTGGCATATAATTCAATGCAACTGTAAAAGTCCCATCACTTTTTGCCTCTTTCTTCGTGTCTTCTGTCTTTGCGCTGCTGTCTTTCTTGTCAGAACTTCCACCACATCCGGCAAGCATACCGACTGCTAAAATTCCTGCACACAATAATGCGAGTGCTCTTCTTTTCATTTTCCTTTTTCCTCCATTGTATTTTCCTTAAGTTGTTCTGTCTGTGTATCCCCTCGTTAACAACTCTTCAAAAATACTACCAAAATGTTTTTTTCTTTGCAAATTGCTTTTTTCTATCAATTTTTGTACTTATTGCTATCGTTTATCAATAATTCCAGAAAACGTTGATTTCCCGTTATTTTTGTATCTTTTAACAATTTATTGCTTTTATCTATAGTAAAAAATATAACTTTTTTACAATTTCTTTTACCTTTTTTGCAATGTGTATTGTATAATGATTACAAAAGATTTGTTAAATTTTATTCAACATGAAAGGTTTATAAATGAAAAAATTATATGAGCAAAGCCCTGAAATGCAGCTGTCCGGCAAACGTCAGCTGCGCCATGTAAAATGCACGCACCACAAAGGATATCTGATGGAAGATCTTTCCATGATCAAAAGCGGATTTTATGAGATCAGCTTTTGTAAAAGCGGAGATTTTCTGTTCCGCATCGGCCAGAAACGGCATTTTATTACAAATGGCGATATTCTGGTTATTCCACCGGATATTCCACACTACTTTACTTCCAGTGATCTCGTTGCAAACTATTATGATTTTATCACTGTATGGCTGGAAAAATCATATATTTCCAATCTGAAAAGCCAGCTTCCGGCCCTTAAGGAATCTGTTTTCAATATTGACACACCTCATCTTCTTCATACTACCAATAAGCTGTGTAATTTTGAGGAAGAATTTGAAACCTTTTACCGGGAATATGCTTCTTATGGGGAGCTTTCTGAAACCTATGCCTGTGGTGCATCCACCTGTCTTCTGGTAAAAGTCATTAACTATGCCCTGAAATATTCCAACGAATTTATTGAGATCGAATCCGATCAGACCAATCAGATCGTCCGCTATCTGGATCAGCATTTTCTGAAAGAAATCGGTGTGGAGGATCTGGCGCGTACTTTCCATATGAGCAAGAGCAGTCTGAACAAATTTTTTCAGAAACAACTGAATACGACCTGTCATCAGTATATTTTAAAGAAACGGCTGGCACTTGCGGTCTCGCTGATCCGGCAGGATGTTCCGCTTAAAACGGTTGCTGTCCAGTCCGGTTTTGGAGACTATTCTTCATTTTTTCGTGCTTTTAAGAAAATGTATCATATTTCCCCGACCGAATGTCAGGCAGACAATGAAAAACTGAAAAAGATCAAACATTAGCCGGGAGAATGACTTGTCTGAATAGTGTAGACATGCAAAAAACTTCGGATATTCTGGATTTTCGCCAGTGATCCGAAGTTTTTCTTGTTTAATATTTCTTTTTTTGATTGTCTTTATTTCACCAGATGTACTTCTGCCTTCTTCTCATTCAGCTTCTGTGCAGTCTCATGCTCATTGACATAGATACTGATATGTTTTTCTTTGCCGGAAGTATCGTAATCTTCAGCAGTAAATACATGTCCGTCAATGATCACCTTTGTTCCATACGGAATCTCATCCGGGTCAACCGCAATAGTCTGCCCTTCAACAACCGGAGTTCCGGTTGCTTTGACTTTGTTTGCCTTCGCACGGCAAGTCTCGCAGGAACAATAATAATCAATGGTATACTCTCCAATACTGTCTCCATACTGTTCGGCTGTAGCGTTCTGTTCGTTCACATCCGTGCCTTCCAGATTATAATTTTCTTCCAGGATTCTGGTTGCCCAGACAGCTTCCGGAATATATACCGTTCCGGAAATGATTCCCTGGTCTTCATTTGCAGCTTCGATGGTCTTTCCGTCTCCTGCATACATCACAACATGATGGACATAACCATCTTTTGCATAGAAAATCAAATCCCCCGGCTGTGCGTCTTCAACCGGAATCTTGGTTCCATACTGGCTCTGATCTTCGGCTACTCTTGGCAGATTATAGCCAAAATTCTTATAGATCTGCTGTACAAATCCGGAGCAGTCCGCCCCTTCTGTCAGGCTTGTACCGCCCCATACATAAGGATTGCCAATGAACTGTGCGGCAAAATCCAGCATTGCCTGGCGGATCGCATTCCCCGGTGTTCCCGGCTTTACAGAAGCATAACTATAATAAAGTGCCTGGTTATCTTCCGGTGCGATCAGTTCTGTAGCTGTCTGGTAAGCACCTTCGCCTGCTGCTTCTACCTGCGCTTTTACTTCATCTCCAGTCTGAACAGCCTCTTTAGAGACAAACCCTCGGACATCCCCGGACTCCACATAGATCCAGTCTTTCTCTGCATCCGCAAGGATATAACACAGATTACCCTGGGACATGGTTCCGATCACACGTGACTGTCCATTTGCCTCTTCCTGGATTGCTACAGTTCCATCCGACTTTGATGCATCTGCCAGTGCATATTTTTTCGTAGCCAGTGTCTGATTTACGGTTGCACGTACATGGGTAAATGCCTGATTTTCATTTGCCGGAACCGTTTCTTTTGCAAGAGATGCTGTCCCTTCGATTCCAGTATATGCACTCTTGGCTTTTTTTGCAGCTTTTTTTGCCTGCTTCTGGTATCCACTCAGCAGTACCTGTGCGGCATCTCCGGTATAAAGCTCGGATTCTTTTACAAATCCTCTGACCTTTCCGGATTCTACATACAGCCATCCATTCTTTTCTTCTTTCAGAATGTAGAGAAGTCCATCCTGTGAAATTTCTCCGACAGAACGCACCTTTTCGGCCAACTGCCGGGATGCAAGGGACGCATTTAAAGTATCATCCTGCAATGCTACGGCAGTATCCGAGTTTAAGGATGACTTCTTTTCCGAAGTGTCTGCTGTGTTTTTTAATGTCCCGGCAGAAAATGTATTAAGCTGTACTTTCTTTTCCGTTTTCGTCTTTGATTTCTTCGCCTTTACAGAAGTTTCCTTATGAAACAGTTTTTTAGCATCAGCTGTTGCTTCCTGAATATCACTTTCTGTCCGATCAGTATCAACGGCTCCACTGATATCTTCCGGAATTGCCTCACGTATGCTGATCTTTGTCTTTGCAAATGCATATTTTCTCGCAACTGTCCAGAAACGGAAATCTTCTTCGTATTCCGGAAGACTGACGATCTGCTGTCTCTTGACCAGTTCTTCATTGGTCATCTTGTGTTCGCTATCCTGCGCATTTTTTTCCTGCTCCTGCGCTTTGTTTTCTTCTGAGCCTTCTGTCTGGTCTTCCGAAGGCTGCTGTTCATTGTTCACATTGCCATCCGAAGGCTGCTGTGGTGTATCCGGATTGGCCGGATCTGTCGGTTGCTCCGGCGTAACCGGCACATCCGGGTTAGCCGGGATTACTTCTACTTCATCCCCTGTTATCGGATCAACCTTCCATCCTGTTTTCGCTGCATCACGCAGACCGGTATCTTCCAGATATCCAGTCTCTTCATTGTATCTTATTTCTTCATTATGAATCATCTCCAGGACAAGATCTGATACTTCTGTAAGTGTATCACGCCCATCAATGGATTTTGCCTGTAATTTTTCTCCATTTTCTGATTCATTAGAAGTAACCTCTGTAAGACCGCCCTCTGCCGCCCAAGCTGTTGCCGGAGCGCTAAAAGTAAGTCCGAAAACAAGTAATCCTGCTAGAATTTTTGCTCCTGTCCTTTTTGCTACCTGTATATTTCTATATTTCAAAATCTGTTGCTCCTTCTTACAAATTCTGTAAAATGCAGTCCTTTTAGTCGAAACGCGACATTTTTATTTTACTACTCTTTGACAAAACCGTCCATATTTCATTAAAAATATTTCTGATAAAATTTTTCAAACTCAGAGAGTAATTTCTTTCGGAAAATATTTTGGTAAAATGAAAAAAAGGAAATGTCCTGACATATTTTACGTCAGAACATTTCCCTGTTTTTATGGCTTTAGATAAACTCCGAAAGAACAAATTATCCTTCGCTTAATTTTTATTTAACCAGATATACTTCTGCATTCGTCACGCCGAGAGCAAGTGCTTCTTCATGGCTGTTTACATAGACATCAATGTGGTTTTTCTTGATCGCACCACCACAGTCTTCAGCAGTAAATACATGTCCGCCGATGATGACTTTTGTTCCGTAAGGGATTACACTCGGATCCACCGCAATGGTCTGTCCCTCAATGACTGGGGTTCCGGTTGCTGTAATCCCGTCTGCTTTGTTACAGCAGATTTCACATGCACAGTAATATGTAATCGTAAAATTGCCAAGATCTGCGCCGTACATCTCTTCTGTCGCATTGACTGTTCCGATTCCGCCACCTGCAACAGTATAATGATCGTCCAGAATCCGGGTCGCCCATACTGCATCTTTGTCGTAAACAGTTCCGTAAATAATTCCAACATCTTCATTTGCAGCTTCGATGGTCTTTCCATCTCCGGCATACATCACAACATGATATACATAACCGTTCTTTGCATAGAAGATCAGGTCTCCAGGCTGTGCGTCTTCTACTGGAATCTTGGTCCCATACTGGCTCTGATCCTCGGCAACACGCGGAAGATCATATCCGTAAGCCTTGTAAATCTGCTGTACAAATCCGGAACAGTCTGCTCCGTTTGTCAGACTGGTTCCGCCCCACACATAAGGATTACCGACAAACTGGGATGCATATTCAATCATTGACTGGCGGATTTCACCACTCGGCGTTCCTTCTTTTGTAGAAGTCAGCGTATAGTAAAGAGCTTTATTATCTTCCGGATCCATGTTTTCCTCTGCCATTGAATAGGTATCAGCTCCTCTTTCTGTCACCTGTGCTTTGGTTTCAGCGTCTGATTTCAAATACTTCTTTTCCGCAAAACCTCTGACATCTCCGGATTCTACATAAACCCAGTCTGAATCTTCATCTGCGAGAATGTAGCAGAGCTCTCCTGCTGTCATTGTCCCAACAACTCTGGAATCCGCATTCTTCTCTTCTTGAATATTCAGGATTCCTTTTTTATCGGTATCTAGCTGATCGCTTACCAGTGCCGGTTCTTTATCTGCAACCGTCTGCTTCACCGTCGCGCGGAGATAGGTATATGCCTGATTATCTTTTGCATCTATCAGTGCCTGTGCCGTCTTTGCGGTTCCCTCGATTCCGGTATAGTCTTTGTTTTCTTTGGAAGCTTTTAACCTGGCCTGTGTCTGATAGACATCCAGAAGTTCCTGTGCCGCATCTTCCGTATAAATTTCAGACGCCTTTACAAATCCCCTGACATTACCGGATTCCACATACAACCAGCCATTGTCTTCTTCTTTCAAAATATAAAGAAGCCCGTCCTGCGAAATCGTTCCGACCGAGCGGACCTTTTCTTCCATCTGCTGTGCTGCCAGGTCAGCAGTCACTTTTGCCGCCTGTTCTTCTTTCTGCTTCTGCAGATCCTTCTCAGCCTGTCTTGCTGCTTCAGCTCTTTTTCCAGCTTTCAGATTGGTCTGATTCGGCGCCTCTGTTTTTAATTTCGCTGATGAAAAAATGTTGAGTCCGGTCAGTTTGATCTGTGTAGATTTTTTTACACCTTTTGCCGTTTTTGTACGTTTCACTTTTTTCGTGTTGTATTTTTGATTCTCTATATCAAATCCGGCTCTCAGCTCTTTTGCATCTTTTTTTGCCGCTTCAAGCTCTGCTTCTTTGGCTTCCTCGGAAGTATCTGCCCTGCCATCTGCAGCTTCCGGAATTTCCTCCCGTACATTGATCGCTGTTCTGGCAAATGCATATTTTCTTGCCACAGTCCAGAAACGGAAATCCTCTACCATCTCTGGCTGCTTCACAATCTGCTGACGGTTGATCAGTTCAGAATTACTGACTGCAGTTTTTGATTCGTTCTGACCGGCTGCTTCTTCTGCTTTGCTGATCTCCTGTGTATGGTCGATCTCACTTCCCGGAATTGGGTCGGCCTTTGTATCTTTCCGGTCTTCGGAAGAATCTGCCTTATCAGTATCCGGTTTCTGAATCGGATCTTTGGAATCGGATTTGCCGGAATCCGGGCTATCCGGCTTTTCTGGAGTTTCTGGTTTTTCCGGAGTCTCTGGATTTTCCGGTGTATCCGGCTTTTCTGGAGTTTCTGGTTTTTCCGGTGTCTCTGGATTTTCCGGTGTATCCGGTTTTTCTGGAGCCTCTGGAATTTCTGGATTCTCCGGGGTTTCCGGAGTCTCTGGTTTTTCCGGAGTCTCTGGATTTTCTTCATTTCCAGGATTGTCCGGTATAGCTGGTGTCTCTGTCAGGCGTTCTCCTGTCTCCGGATCCACTTTCTGACCAGTCGAGGTATCTTCCAGATAGCCGGTTTCATCATTCAGCCTGACTGCTCCTCTTTCCATCATTCCCCGTACATAATCAGATACACTCACAAATACTTCCGATCCATCTGTCTTTTTTGCCTGCACTGTATTCTCTGCCACAACGGCCGTTTCTCCATCATCGGCAAATACCGCCATTGGCGAACCAAGAGCCATTCCAAATGCCAGAAGACTTGCCAGTGTCTTTGTCCCGATCCTTTTTGATACAAATTTGTTCCTAAACTTCAATAATTGATCCTCCTCTCGTAAATAGACTATAAGTTGTATGTTAATTTTTGAAGTTTTCAAAAAATTCTTCTTCGCATTAACAATTGCATTAATAAAATGTATGAAACATTAAATTTAGGAGTTCCATTCATCTTTTGTTTGATTATTTTTAATTATAGCACAAATTTAACCATATGTGGTGTTTTTTTGGTAAAAATACACAATTCTACACCTTTTTCTACAAGTCCGTCTCCGCCATAGAACTGCTTTCCTATCTTCTCTTA
>OBJP01001024.1_pt1 | contig 13958 bp, 10 predicted proteins | sample 1519821 | NCBI WGS metagenome assembly OBJP01 (sample SAMN04209218, study PRJEB22552) | human gut metagenome | biome: gut; material: feces | host: Homo sapiens | place: USA: Oklahoma | reverse complement strand
TGCTTCTTTGGATGCAAGAGAAATCTGTTCAGAAATATCACAGGACGGGATCAGCTTTTCTGCCAGTGTCACGTTGTAGTTTTCTACCATAACCACTTTCAGATACGGTGCAACTTCCGGATCGTTATCAATCAGCTCCTGCAGGCAGAGGATCAGATGAATGATATCCTTTGCAATAATATAAGCCGGTGCAGCCTTGGCTCCAAAGATTACCGTGATCGGAGTCTCCGGTTTCTTTCCGCTCTTGATCTCCAGATATTTATAGATCACATATAATGCATTCATCTGCTGACGCTTGTATTCATGCAGACGTTTTACCTGAATATCAAAAATTGAATTTGGATTGATTTCCAGTCCCTGTGTTTCTTTTAAGTAAGCTGCCAGATCCTCTTTCTTTTTCTGTTTTACTACAAGAAGGCTCTTTAAGGTTTCCTCATCATTTACATAATCAAGCAGTTTTTCAAGCTTTGTTGCATCTTTTCGGTAATCCGGTCCGATCTTCTCATCCAGCCATGCAGTCAGTTCATGGTTGCAGTGCAGCAGCCATCTTCTGAACGTAATACCATTAGTCTTGTTGTTGAATTTCTGTGGGTAAATGTCATAGAACGGTTTCAGTTCTTCATTTTTCAGGATCTCTGTATGAAGATACGCAACTCCGTTGACACTGTATCCATAATGGATATCCATATGAGCCATGTGTACACGATTCTGGTCATCGATAATATGGACTCTCGGATCTTTATATCTTCCCTTAATTCTTGCATCCAGATCACGGATGATCGGAACGATCTGCGGTGCAACCTGCTCCAGATAATCAACCGGCCATTTTTCCAGTGCTTCTGCGAGGATGGTGTGATTGGTATATGCGCAGGTCTTCTGTACGATCTCAATCGCCTCATTGAAGTCGATCTGTTTCTGAACAAGAAGACGGATCAGCTCCGGAATAACCATAGAAGGATGTGTATCATTGATCTGGATCGCCACATGCTCATGAAGCTTTCTGAGATCATATCCCTTTTCTTCACACTCGCGGATGATATACTGTGCTGCATTGGAAACCATAAAATACTGCTGATAAATACGGAGCAGATTTCCTGCCTTGTCGCTGTCATCCGGATAGAGGAACAGCGTCAGGTTCTCACGGATATCGTTCTTATCAAAATTGATTCCGTTTCCAACGATTGCATCATTTACCGTCTCTACATCAAAAAGATGAAGTTTGTTGCTTCCGCCTTCGTATCCGGTTACATCAATATCATACAGATGGGAACGAAGACTGAAATCCTTGAACGGGACTTCAAATGAAATACCGGTATCATTGAGCCAGCTGTCTTTTTCAATCCACGGATTCTTCTGTTCATCCTGTTTGTGGTCGGTAAATACCTGTTTGAACAGACCCATATGATAGTTCAGCCCGATTCCGTCTCCCGGAAGTCCGAGTGTTGCAATGGAATCCAGGAAGCAGGCTGCCAATCGTCCAAGTCCACCATTTCCAAGAGACGGTTCCGGTTCAACTTCTTCGATCTCTGCAAGATTTTTCCCGTGCTTTTTCAGCACCTCTGCTGTCTCATCATAAATTCCAAGGTTGATCAGGTTGTTGGATAAAAGCTTTCCGATCAGGAACTCTGCGGAAATATAATAGAGTTTTCTCTTTCCTTCGTTCTTCGGTCCTTCTTTGATTCGTTCCTTTGTCAGTGTAAGCAGCGCATAATATACCTGTTCATTCGTTGCCTGTTCAAGTCCTGTCTGGAATTTCTCCTGTAAAATCTCTGTCAGTCTTGCTTCCATGTTCTTCTACCTCCTGTAGTTGATTCTCTTTCTTTCAGTGTTGCCGGAAGATATTTCCCTTCCTGGCTTTTCTTTGTTTCTATCATGTCAAACAGAATCCCGACAGACTGTCTCGCGATCTCTTCGACCGGCTGCGCCATCGTAGTGATCGCCGGCTGATAAAATCCGGTATAGTCAAGTCCGTCAAATCCTGCAACCGCCACATCTTCCGGAATCCTTTTTCCCTCTTCCAGAAGCGCCTTGCATGCACCAATCACCATCAGATCGGAAATTGCAAATACTGCGGTAAATTCTGTTTCTTTTTTCAACAGTTTTTTCATCATCCGATATCCATTTTCCATCGAATAAGTGGTATCTTCTTCATCCAGATAACAGATTCTTTCCTCATCCGCTTCCAGGCCATGTGCCTTTAGTGCTTCCCTGTAACCTTCCAGTCTGAGTTTTCCGATGTTCTCATCTTTCTTATCCGAGGCAAGGATTGCAATCTTTTTATGTCCGGTCTCGCACAGATAATCTACGATCTTACGGCTTTCCGCACGGTCGTCAATTGATACATAGGATGCGATACATTTCTCCGGCAGTTTATCAAATGCTGCCGTACTTACAACAAACGGAACCTTTATCTTTGCAATCCGCTCTTTGTTCTTCCTGAAATCCCCACCCAGGAAAATAATCCCTCTGAGCTTTTTTTCTTTGATCAGCTCCAGTGCGGTATCGACCTCATCCTGATCCTTTCCCATATGCTGGATAAAAAAGGAATATTTCTGTCTGCGGATCTTTTTTTCCATTACCCGCATCATCGTCGCGAAAAATGGATTATCAATCTCCTTTACCAGAATCGCAATGGATTTCGAATCGGTCCGTTTCAGATTCCTCGCACTGTTATTCGGCACAAAATTTGATTCTTCAACCGTCTTTAAAATCATCTTTTTGGTCTCAGGATTGATATCCGGATGATTGTTCAGCGCACGGGACACGGTGCTGACTCCGACCCCGCACTTCTTCGCAATATCTTTAATCGTCATTCCCATTTTATTTCTTTTCTTCTCCTAAGTCCTCCGCATCTTCAGCCTTAAGGAGCATCTCTGTCTTCTCCGGGATCCTGCAATAAAGTTCTGTCATCCTGCGAATTTTTTTCACAAGTTTTTTTGAGATCTCATCCCTATGAAGTCTCCAGATCCAGTTACCGCCAAGGGTTGACGGATGATTGATCCTCGCTTCATTACCGAGGCAGAGATAATCCTGAATCGGAATGATACAGGTATCCGCCACGCTCGACTGCGCAAGACGGATGATTTCCCATACTGCTTCATTGACACTGAGTTTCTTTCTTCCCATATAGCGAAGTGCGAACTTCTTATCTTCTTTTTTTAATTCTCTGTACCATCCTGCCAGTGTTTCATTGTCATGGGTTCCCGTGTATACTACACAGTTCTTATCATAATTATGAGGCAGATAATTGCTAGGCTCTCTGGAATCAAATGCAAACTCCAGAACTTTCATTCCCGGATATCCGGACTCTTCCACCATCCGGATCACACTGTCTGTCAGGAATCCAAGATCCTCTGCAATAATTTTCACATCACCCAGAGTCTCTTTTACCGTCCGGAAAATATCCATTCCCGGTCCTTTTTCCCAATGTCCGAATTCCGCTGTCAGATCTCCGTATGGAATGGAATAATATTCATCAAATCCACGGAAATGATCAATTCGAATCACGTCATAAAGTTCGACACAATGACGGATTCTCTTCATCCACCATGCATATCCGGTCTTTTTATGATATTCCCACTTATAAAGCGGATTGCCCCAAAGCTGTCCGGTTGCACTAAATGCATCTGGCGGGCACCCTGCAACACCAGTCGGAAGTCCGTTCTCATCAAACTGGAACAGTTCCGGATGCGACCAGCTGTCTGCGCTGTCGAACGCTACATAAATCGGGATATCACCAATGATCTCAATCCCTTTTTCATTCGCATATGCTTTCAGTGCACCCCACTGTGTTGCAAATTCATACTGCATAAACTTCTGGAACAGGATGCCTTCCCGATTCTCTTTGGCGAATTTTTCCAGCGCCAGCTCATCTCTCAGACGATATTCATCTTCCCATTCACTCCAGCTCTTCCCATCATTCGCGGCTTTGATCTCCGTATAAAGCGCATAATCATCCAGCCATTCTTTATTCTCCTTACAGAATTTCTGAAAATCTGCATCATCTGCGATCTGGCTTCTTTCATATGCTTTTCTTAAGATCTCATACCTGCAGTTATAAATCTTTTCATAATCCACATATCCCGTATTATCACCAAAGTCATATGCCTTACATTCATCTTTTGTAATCCAGCCCTTTTTTATCAGCTTTTCCAGGTCTATAAAATACGGATTTCCTGCAAAAGTCGAGAAAGACTGATACGGCGAATCTCCATACCCTGTCGGGCCTAACGGAAGAATCTGCCAGTAGCTCTGACCTGCCTTCTCAAGTGTATCCACAAACTTGTATGCTTCTTTCGAAAAAGCACCTATTCCATATTTTGATGGCAGACTTGCCACCGGCAGTAATATACCGCTTGTTCTCATAATATGCACCTCACATCTTTCTACAGCAACGGTTTCGGTATCGGTATCGGTAACGTTTCCAATAATTGTATTATAAAAGCATTGCATATAAAATGCAATGCTTTTTTTCAACTTTTTCAAAAAATTTGATTTAGTTGTTCTCCGGCTTTTCAACCTGCATGATCGCAGATTTCTGCATCGGAATACGGCAGTTCTTGTTGCTTCCGAATTCAACGATTACGTCTTCATCTGTAATATCAATAACAACCCCGTAAAAACCGCTTGTTGTAAGAACAGTGTCTCCTACAGCCAGTTCAGATAACATCAGCTGTACTCTCTTCTGTTCCTTTTTCTGTGGTCTCATCAGTAACCACCAGAATCCTCCGATAATTACAACGTAAAATAAAATAAGTACGATTGGATTATTCATTTTTCTTTCCTCCTGCTAAAATAGACACTGTTACCATCATACACAATAATAGGACATTCATCAAGACATTTTAGAAATTTTTTATCCTAATCTTCTTTTTCTTCCATTTTTGCCAGTGTCTCTTTCTTAAACCGGGCATATCTTCCCTCTTCGATCGCCTCTCTGATGTCTTCCATAAGATGATTATAATAATATAAATTGTGGAGAACGCAAAGCCGCATTCCAAGCATCTCTTTTGCTTTCAGCAGATGACGGATATAAGCTCTTGAATAACGGCGGCAGGCCGGGCACTGACAGCCTTCTTCGATCGGGCGTTCATCCAGTTCAAATTTTGCATTGAACAGATTCAGCTTACCATGTTTTGTATAAACATGTCCATGTCTTCCGTTACGGCTTGGATATACGCAGTCAAAGAAATCCACACCTCTGTCTACCGCTTCCAGAATGTTTGCCGGCGTTCCGACTCCCATCAGATAGGTCGGTCTGGCAACCGGAAGACACGGAACTACTGCATCCAGGATCCGGTACATCTCTTCATGTGTCTCACCAACTGCGAGTCCGCCGACTGCGTATCCATCCAAATCCATCTCTGCGATCTGCTGTGCATGCTCAATACGGATATCTTCATAGACACCACCCTGATTGATCCCGAAAAGCATCTGATGTTTGTTGATCGTATCATCAAGAGAATTGAGTCTTGCCATCTCTTCTTTACATCTTGCGAGCCATCTCGTTGTACGCTCTACCGATGCCTGCATATATTTCCTTTCCGCTACGCTGGACGGACATTCATCAAATGCCATTGCGATCGTAGACGCCAGATTCGACTGAATCTGCATACTTTCTTCCGGTCCCATAAAAATCTTTCTTCCGTCAATATGGGAATTGAAGTATACACCCTCTTCCTTAATCTTTCTGAGTCCGGCAAGAGAAAACACCTGGAATCCGCCGGAATCAGTAAGGATCGGCTTATCCCAGGCCATAAATTTGTGCAGCCCGCCAAGCTTTTTCACTACCTGATCCCCCGGACGCACATGCAAATGATAAGTATTAGACAGTTCCACCTGTGTTCCGATTTCTTCAAGATCTGCGGTAGAAACAGCCCCTTTGATCGCTGCAATTGTTCCTACATTCATAAATACAGGAGTCTCGATCACTCCGTGTACGGTATGGAAGCGGCCGCGCTTGGCGCGACCGTCCCTTTTTATCAGTTCATACATAAAATTGACCTCTCTCTCAAATTTAGTAATGACATACAACCGGTGTTCCGGAATCTACATTGTTGAACACCGTCTCTGCAACATCATACTGTAGGTTGACACATCCGCGTGACCCATGTTCCAGATACCAGTCCCCGCCAAAGTTCGTCTGCCACGGTGCATCATGCAGTCCGATTCCACCGTTAAACGGCATCCAGTAAGTAACCGGTGATTCCCATTCGTAACTTCCATCTTCCTTCTTTGGTCCACGAAGGGTTGTATTTTTTTCTTTGTATTTCAGAATATATACTCCCTGCGGTGTAGCATCTCCTCTGCTTGGCTTACCGGTAACAATCGGTCCCTGTGTCACAATTGCACCATTTACAAAAAGATACATATACTGGTTTGTCAGATCGACTTCAACATAAGTATTCCCCCAGTCTGCTCCGTCATGACTTGCTGCAGTCTGTGAATAATTCGCCTCTCTCGTTACAGTCTCTCCATTGCGGATATTCGCTTCAAGGGCTGCAATCTCGGCAGCTTCATCAATGATCCATCCATAGTCTCCACCTTCAACCGTTGCACTGTTGCCGCCTCCGGTTGTAAATGTTCTCTTTGTCTGGTAAGTGTCATACTTACTCTCCAGCTGCTGTACATATTTTACAACTGCATCACTGTTAAAGGTAACTGCCATGTTATCATCTACCGTTACCCACTGAGAAATCAGATCTTTATCTACAACTTCTGTATTCGAACCAAAAGTATAAGTGATACTTGCCTTCAGATACTTATTCATATCATCACATGCTTTCTTCACTTCTTCTGACTCGATTGTATATTTTGGTTCTACATAGCAATCTTCAGCGGTCATATCAATCTCGCTTTTGAAACCTTCGATTGATTCTTTCACTACCTTTTTGAAATTCTCGGTATCAATCTTACTTCCGGTCTCCCCGGCTTTGACTACATACGAATTTCCGTCATACTCCGGATGTGCATTTACCGGTTCAACCTGCTGATCTGCCTGCATACACTCGAGACCGTTAATCAGGGTATCCAGCTGGTTTTCATCATATGTAACACCGACAGATGCCGTAATTGTCTGTGTCTTTCCAAGGCAGACCGGCCACAGAAATGCATTCTGCTCTTTTACAAGCTTCTGCAGTTCATTTCCTGCTTTGTACGCAAGAGAAATATCTGTTCCGGCAATCTTCTCTTCTGTTCCGTCTGATTCCTTCATCGTGAGAACATATCCATCTACCTGACTCTTCATGTATGACTCTACTGCCGAAACTGATTTTCCGGAGAAGTTCACACCGTTGATCTTCGTATTAAAATAAAAATGATTCATGAAATATACGGAAAATCCAAGGTAAACAACCACTGCCACTCCAACCACAGCGCCAACTACAATTTTAACCACTTTACCGGACTTTTTTGAGCCTTGCTTTTTCTCCCGTTTAGTTCTTCTATGCGGCTTTTCCTCTTCTTCATCAAAGAAAGAATCATCAAAAATTTCTTCCTCATCCGGATTGAATGCTTCTGCATCTCCACTGCTTAAAATATCTGCACTTTTAATAACCGGTGGTACTGCTGTCTCTTCTTCATCCCGCCATTCTTCTGCTCCATCCAGATCCAGAAGCCCGGTCTCTTCACGAACTACTTTCTTTTTCCGACGCGGAGCCTTTTTCTTAACCGGTCGATCTTCGCCTGAGGCTGCTTTATGATCCACACCATCGCCAGATACGTGATGGCCTGAAGGACGTTTTGTTTTAGTGACTTTCTTTTTCCGCGGTCTTTCTTCGCTTTTCTGTTCTTTTTCATTGATGTCCTTCACCTCACTTACATTCTGCTCTCTGATCTCTTCCATGATTTCATCTACTGTGCTGTCAAGATTTCTTTCGTTTTTTTCATTCATACTCTTTTCACTCATTTATACTATTGACTTCCTTTTTTCACTCAATATGTAGTCATTATAATACGAAGGGGCGTGTAAATACAATACATAACTTTAACTTTCATATTTTTATCACTTGTTGGGATGGGAATCTTCTATTATAATAATGAGGTGATTTTGTGGGGAATGAATGATTTGCGTTGTGATGACAAATAGAATAAACGAAATGTTTCAAATCCCATCGCGCAAGTGTTCTTCTGCTTTATTGTTCGTTTTTTCGTTTTGACTGATTCACAAATTAATTCTTTATAAATAAAAGCTTACAGAAAGGATGGTATATAGTATGGCAGGATCTATTTATGGAAGATTGTTTCAGATTTCTACATGGGGGGAATCGCACGGAAAAGGGATCGGTGTTGTGATCGACGGGTGCCCGGCAGGGCTTTCTCTTTCAGAGGAGGATATCCAGGTTTATCTGGATAGAAGAAAACCCGGACAAAGCCAGTTTACAACCGGACGTAAGGAAAGTGATATGGCACAGATCTGGTCCGGCGTATTTGAAGGTCGGACGACCGGAACTCCGATTTCAATTCTCGTACAGAACCAGGATCAGCGTTCCCGTGATTACGGAAATATTATGAACACATACAGGCCGGGACACGCTGATTATACATTTGATGAAAAGTATGGTTTCCGTGATTACAGAGGAGGGGGACGTTCTTCCGGAAGAGAAACTACTGCCAGAGTTGCAGCAGGTGCAGTTGCTGCTAAGATTTTGAAAGAACTTGGCATTGAAGTACATGCTTATACGAAAGCAATCGGTCCGGTATCTGTTCCGGAAAATGAATACCATCCAGAAGAGATTTTCCAGAACCCGATTTATATGCCAAGCAACGCATATGCCCAAAAAGCATCTGCCTATCTGGAAGAATGTATTAAAAATCAGGATTCCTCAGGAGGCATCATTGAATGTGTTGTTACCGGTATGCCGGTAGGAATCGGTGATACCGTATTTGAAAAACTGGACGCCAATCTTGCCAAAGCAATGCTGTCCATCGGAGCAGTCAAAGGTTTTGAGATTGGTGACGGCTTTAAAGCTGCAGATACAAAAGGAAGTATCAACAATGATTCCTTCCATACAAAAGATGGAAGGATTACCAAAGACACCAACCATGCAGGCGGTGTCCTCGGCGGTATGAGTGACGGAAGCAAGATCATCTTCCGCGCGGCAGTAAAGCCGACTCCGTCCATTTCACAGCCACAGTCCACCGTCACCAAAGATGGAGATAACACCGAAATGATCATTAAAGGACGTCACGACCCGGTCATCGTCCCACGCGCCGTCGTAGTCGTAGAATCCATGGCCGCAATCACGATCCTCGATCTGCTCTTCACCAACATGAGTGCCCGAATGGACAAACTCAAAAGCTTCTACGGCACTGATGTGGTGGCCTTATTTTGATATCTGATTTCCAAGATAAAACTTCATGTATATTTTGTATGTTTTATCTGCTATTGTACCGTCAGACTTCTGTTCCATAAAGTTCCTCCTTATTTTTTATAATAACTGTCTGGGCTTTGAAATAATTTCTGACACACAAAAAGCCACCTCAGACAGGTGGCTTTTTATAACCGATTCCATTATCGGTAATACTAATGATCATATTGCACCAGTCTTCTTTTTCACAGGATTTCTGTACAACATTACAGGATATCCAACCTCCTGTATTTGTATACTTTATTGCATTGCTTATTATATTAAGACAGACTTCTGACAGGTGAGGTGCATCCATATACACATACGGATACATGATTTGTTCTGTCAAAGAGATCGTCTGATTTTTACTTTCTGCCTGTTGTTGGAACATAATGACACAATTTTCAAAGCACTCATGGACATTTGAAACAGTGTATTCCATCTCAACCTTATTATTCTCAATTCTTGCAAGATCTAAAACATTACCAAGCATCGACAAAAATTCTTTTCCGCATATTTGGATTTCTTCAAGATATCTGCCAAGCTTATCTGTTTCCTGCAAATGTCTGGATGCCAGTTCTGCATAACCAATGATTGCATTCATAGGAGTTCTGATATCATGAGACATATTTAATAGAAATGATGAACAAGTTCTATCTTCTTTGTTTTTAAGTTCAGCCTTGAGATATGATAATAAGCAGTACCTAATGCATGAAGGGCCTGCCGGGTTTTTTTGACCTGCTTCCCCAATGTGAGAGGGAACTCTTCACCGTCCATCTGTTCCATATGGACAGAGTAAAGGGTGTTTAGTAGTTCCCAAAACTCTTTAGTTGGTTTCGGCTTCGGTGTTTTTCCTTTGCAAAGCTGACGGATAAACTCCGATTGTGACATTCCGCAGGCTCCTGCACAGCGTTTTAATTCTTCGTTTTCTTCTTCGGATAGGCGTACCTTGATACGCACTTCTTTGTTCAAAATATATCATCTCCAGTCTTGTATTTTATCTTTTTTAGGGGTATTCAGGGAAGTTCCCCTGAGTTAGTCCACACGCCTTTAGGCTGTGGATTTGGATTGTGGGGGGCACAATCCGATGCTCACTATCCTCGCTATCCTCGCTATCCTTGCTATCCTCATAGACAGCAACCTATGTTTTTAGATTACTCTGCCGTTTTCTCCGAATGTCGTTTTTCTATCCCTGCCCCGGAATCTCACCACGACGTTGCCTCGCTCACTCCCTGCAGGTGAGGTCATCGCAAGGTCATATCCCATTCGGACGGTTATTCAGTTTTCAATTTGTCCCTCAATAGGTAGGCAGCGAGAAGGGGCTAAAATCAACCCTCTCTGCAATATTTTTTGCAGTGCCTATAACGGCAAAAAGAGCCGGTACACAGCACATCAAATCAGCGGGAGATGATCTCTCGCTATATCTTTGATGAAACTATGTACCGGCTCTGCTATTCAGAAACCTTCAATGTCTGCTATTTCCGCTCCACAGGCAGACACTGCATCAGGAGTGGCGCAACTGCAATCTCTTTCGGCAGCCGCCTTTGGGTTAATCATTTGATCTTACTTTACACTGCGCTTGTTCTTTCTGCCGTAAATGGTTGTTGCGGTTACTGCACCGCCGCTGACAAACAGCAGGGCAAACCATAAGGCAAGGTTGCTATTATCACCGGTTTTCGGAGAATCAGTTGGTTTGGCTGTTCCTTTTGTACCAGTGCCAGTGCTACCACTGTTTTTACTCCACTGAGCATAAAGCACGATATCTTTGTCAGTCAATGTAAAACTATCGCCTGCTTTGTAAGCAGTACCCTTGCCATCTGCCTGTGTATTCCAGCCGGTAAAGGTGTAGTCGTTGCGGGTAAATTCGTTCTGAGCAACTGTCACGATTTTTCCCGCTACACCAGTTTCTGCGCTCATCGTTCCTATTCCGCCATTTGCGTCATAAGACAAAGATTGTTCAGAGATTGTATAGATTACTTTAGGTATGTCAAATTCTACCGTTTGTCCAACTACTCCAGTTGAGTCTGTAGGTGTCAGTCTCGCATATTCATTGGTTGGCACCTCGTATGTACCAGGCGTAGTTGATAAATTCATCAATTTCACCTTATACGAAAGCTGAACCGGTGCAAAATTCGACACATTTTCGTTAATTGTCCAGGTGAAACTATCATCGACTTCATTGTAGTTAATAACAAAGCGGTCAGATTTTACATCATCCCCAAACGAATAAGTATTGCCGTTTTGAATACAAGTTAGCGCCTTGCCTCCTACCGTCAACTGAAAAGTGCCAGGAACCAAGTCAAAGTCACTGCCCATCTTATCTTCAACTTGGGAACCTGCGCCAACGGCGTAGATGATCTCTTTCTTGATATCATCAAAATTAAGGCTTGCGCCGTCATTCAGGTAATTCATGAAACAGTGAGAATCGTCAGCATTGCCTGCTCCTGCCGATCCATCTTTAACAGCAATCGAGTAGGCGTGATAGCCGCTACCTTTTATATTATTCCATGCTTCGTTTGCATAGTAGAACGCCATATCCCGGTTGCTTGCATTCCGAAGATTGTTGCGGTCGCCAGGCTGAGTTTTGAAATCAGTGCTTGGAATGCCTTGATTAAAGTTCAAATCATAGTCGCAGTGATAATCATAATAATCACCGGTATGACCCTCGCTGTTTGGCGTCTCATTTCTTTTCTTCACATCGTCTAGATAGTTATGCCAAGCGACCACGTCAGATGTGTCTCTAGGTCGAGGGATATTGACCTCTGGATGATTATTGGGTTGGAACCATCCTTCATCCCAGTATCCACCGGCGAATTTACTGTAAGGCTCCTCCGGATAGTAAGAACGGGTAAACGGCGTTTCGCTTGCCCAATTTCCATCCTTGCTGTACAGATAGGTAGAACCGTCCGAAATCAGGATCAGGTACTTTCTGTCTGCCGATACACCGTCCTGCTGATCCAAGGCTTCCTTGCCCGCAAGAAGACCGGCATGGATATTGGTACCTCCGGAATATCTGGTTCCCATAGCATTCTTAATAGCATCATAGTTATTGGAAAGGTCATACCAATCAGACTTGTAAGCCCGCCGTTTGAACTTGACAACACATACATTCACAGCTGCACCGCTGTTCTCCGTGGCAGTTTTCAGTTCATTCAAAAGTGCAAGAGAATTTTGCACTACCGCCGTATCTGCAGAAGAAGAGCCATCCAATACGAAAACGACATCGCTGTTGAGATTTTCCTCCGCACTTGGAAGCGAGAGCGTAACAGTAGATTCGTTATTTTCGTTCAATGCCGTTGCAACTTTGGAGCGAGAAATATCCCATTCCGGTTTTTCGGCAGCAAATACGCTTGGTGTGATTGAAAGTGCCAACATCAACGCCAACAAACACGAGAGAATCCTTTTCATTTTCCTTTTCATTGTACTTCAGGCACACGCTCCCAATTCTTCATAAGAGCCGAGCCCATTCCCTCCTTTTTAATTTTGATAAAGTGTACCTTTGCAAATTTTTATGAAGATTCAATTTACAACAATACACTTTTTATATACACCAAAATTCAGAATTTGCAAAGGAAAACACGATTATTCTAAGACAAAATTTCACTTCTTTTCGACCTTTGCAAAGGTACACTTTCCCAAATTATTGATTCGTTTAATTTAAGTGATGTTTTCAAATTTCCGAGCTTTCTCATAGAATGTTCCAACAGACATATTACAATTTTCTTTCGTCAGAAGACGCCATTGTTGTTGAATTTCTTCATAATTTCTGCCCAATCGATCAATGCTCTTGACATAGAGCAAATCGCCTTTTTTTAGTTTTCTCAGCAGTTTCTTGTACTGTGGTTTGTTAAAATCCTTGCCAGATTGTTTGTCCAGAAAAATCATTTTCCCTGTTAATCCAACTTCTTTTAATGCGATTAGTTGACGGTTCTCATTCTGTTCCCGACTACTGACACGGACATATCCATAAGTGTTCATATATCCAATTTCTCCTTTCATCACAATGATATAAGCATAAAAATAGCAGGAACAGCACTTTTGCCATTCCTGCTATTTTCGTTGCGATTGACTTTATTACATCAACGACGCGCTTTAACCACTTCGACTATACTCCCGACTTTATGACTTCTTGATTACTTCCCGAAAAAGGAAAGCCGCCGTCGCTTGACAGCAGCCTTTCAGTAAATATTTGTTATGCGTAGATCAAATCATTTGAAATAATCTCCATAGCAGTACTGCGGATGTTGTTCATACTCTGCACCCACAGCATTTGGTTTTCCGCTGGTTAGCAGATTGATGTAACGCACCCTGTGGTGGTTTTTCAGATACCTACGATGCCGTTGTCCCCATATGCCGATATGTACTTCGCCTTCCTCCGGCAGTTTCAGGCAGGGCAGATATTTGCGGGCTACTTATAATCCTTTTACAAACTCAACTGTATTTTTTATATCTTCCTCATCCGGATGTCCTTTTGCAATACCACCTACCAGTTTAAATGGACCAAATGTGTCATAACCCTTGCATCCGAATTTTCCTATCACTTTAGAACGCTTCTCGTCCAAAATCTGCTCTATGGATTTATAATTCGCACTTCCACCATAAGTACAGATC
>OBJP01001022.1_pt1 | contig 13994 bp, 10 predicted proteins | sample 1519821 | NCBI WGS metagenome assembly OBJP01 (sample SAMN04209218, study PRJEB22552) | human gut metagenome | biome: gut; material: feces | host: Homo sapiens | place: USA: Oklahoma | reverse complement strand
GTCGCGGCAAGTTGCTGGGCGAGCCTAAGGTTGAGGCCAAGCTTCCGGGCGGCGTGGTGCAGCCCTCGTTGCCGTTTGGCGAACCGGAGCCCACGTCCGAGCCCGCAACCGAGCTGGGGCAGGAGACGCCGGCCGCCGAGCAGGTTGCTGCCGCCGAGACCGTCGCGCCCGCGCCCGAGGCCGCGCCCGCAGCCACCGAGGTCGCATCGGAGTCCAATGACCACCTGGCCGCCATGATGCGCCGCAGCGCCCGCCGCGAGGAAGCCTACGTGCCCACCTCGCAGCTCCGCCGCTTCACCCTGCCCGATTCGGCGCCCATCATGCGCCGCGTCATGGGCTTTCTGTCTGACCAGGCCCGCACGCTCATCCATGCCGGCGTGTCGCGCGACCGCATCTGCATCGATCCTGGCCCGGGCTTTGGTAAGTCGGCTAACGAGGACATCGTCATCCAGCGCGAGACTGCCAAGATGGCTTCACTGGGCTATCCGCTCATGTGCGCCGTGTCGCGCAAGCGCTTTGTGGGCGCCGTCTCGGGCGTGACCGAGGCCGCCGAGCGCGATGCCGCTACGTTTGGCGTGTGCCTGGGCGCCATCCAGGCCGGTGCCAACATCGTGCGCGTGCACGACGCCGCGGGTTTTGCGCAGTTCCTGAACGGCTACTGGGCGGTTGCCAAGCCGCAGCCGCGCCGCGCGTTTGTGGCCGTGGGCTCCAACCTGGGGCATCGCTGCGACAACATCCGCGCCGCACGCGAGATGATCGCCGAGATTCCACTCACCTGCGTGTCCAACTCCTCCAAGATTTACGAGAGCGAGCCGGCCTACGAGACGCGCCAGGACGCGTTTGCCAACGCTGTCATCGAGATTAAGACCGAGCTGGCGCCGTTGGTGCTGCTCGACGAGCTCATGAAGATCGAGGCTGAGCTGGGGCGCGACCGCTCCAAAAAGGCCAAGGCCAACGGTCCGCGCACCATCGACCTGGACCTGCTGTGGATGGACGGCGAGACCCACGGCGGCAAAAAGCTGCGCCTGCCGCATCCGCTGATCGGCGAGCGCGATTTTGTGCTGGTGCCGCTCGAGGACTTGATGCACGACCCGGCGCGGTTCTTCCGCTACAACGGCGTCGAGGTCAAGGAGCCCGAGGACCGCGTGGGCCATATCGTGGGCGAATTGGGGCGTATGTAGATGATCGAGATGAACGCTGTTGCCGCCGGTACCGAGCTTGACGCCGCGCGCGACGCGGGCCGCGAGGGTGTGTCCGCGGGCTGGTGCGCTTGGAGCGCGGGCGAGGCGTCGTTGACGTTTTCGCTGGTCGTGCGTCCGGATGTGAACATGCATGCCTTCCACGGCCTGCCGTTTGTGGCTGCGGTGGGCATGATGGACGCGCTCGTGGGCACGGCTTCGACGCCGGGGTTGGGCCTTGCCGGTAAGGTGGGTATCCAGTGGCCGAGCGATATCGTGTGCGGTGCGCCTGCGTTTGAGACGTCGCTCGCGCGTGTTGCCGTGAACGGCGGTGCCGGTGCTGCGGGCATGTTCGGTGCCGTGACGGTGGATATTGAGCGTTCGGCGCTGGGCGAGCTTGGTGTGGACGTGGCTGACGAAGCGCTGGTCGAGGAGTTGGCCGCCGCCGTGCTGACCCGTGTGGACACCTGGGCGGTTGTTGCCAACACGCCGCAGGGCGCTGCCGGTCCGCTGGCCCCCGTGTTGGGCGAGTACTTCGACATGGTGCCGCTGCTGGGCCGCCAAGTTGCGGCGGTGTCGCCCAACGGCTTGCCGCTTGCGGTCGGTGTGTTTGCGGGCCTGGACATCTGGGGTCGCGCGACCATTAAGACCGATGCCGGCGAGCAGGAGTTTCCGCCCGAGGCCGTGCGCATTCGCGGGCTGTAGCGCGGGGCGTTCGCGCCCAAAGATAGACATGACAACAAGACCCTCCTCGGCCTGTGCCGGGGAGGGTTTCGCCTGTCTGGGGAATGGGTTGCCAGCGCCCTATTCCTCAAAACTGAAAAATTTTCGTTTTTGAGGAATAGGATTAAGGCAGCTCGGTCTTTCGCGAGGTATATTCGCTATAGAGCCTATTCCTCAAAACTGAAAATTTTTCAATTTTGAGGAATAGCGATAAAAGACCGCGAGGAGGCCCCAATGAAACTCATCAATAGAACGTCATATATGGACACGTTGACGAGCCTTATTGGCGTGCCGGACATCAAGGTCATCACGGGCATCCGTCGTAGCGGTAAATCAAAATTGCTCGAGGCCCTCCGCGATTACGTGGAGGCAAATCTGTCCAATTCGAATGTCATCCATATCAACTACAACCTCGATGAGTTCGAGAATCTGCTCGAGTATCACGCGCTGCTCGCCTATGTAAAAGAGCATCGAGTGTCCGGCAAACAAAACTTTCTGCTTATCGATGAAGTTCAGATGTGCGACGGTTTTGAGCGTGCGATCAACAGCCTCCACGCATCCGAGCAGTACGACATATTCATTACCGGATCGAATGCCTTTTTGCTGTCGAGCGATCTGTCGACGCTCTTTACGGGGCGTACGTTTGAGATCGAGGTTTTCCCATTCTCGTTTGAGGAGTATCGACTCTATGGCGACGAGGGCGAGGTCGACCGCGACTTCGATGAGTACGCGAGAACCGGCGGTATGTCCGGCTCCTACCCTTATCCACTGCAGGAGCAGCGTTATCAATATCTCTCCAATGTCTTCAAAACGCTCATCGTGAGAGATATCGTGCAGCGGCATAACGTGAGAAACGAATCGGCGCTGCTGCGCATTGCCGATTACATGATGGACAACGTATCCAACATAACGTCGGCACGTAACATTACGGATATTTTGAACGCGGATGGGCTAAAGATAACGAACAAGACGGTCGGCACGTACATGGGGTGCCTGTGCGATGCGTTTGCCTTCTATAAAGTTCGTCGGTACGACATCCGCGGCAAAAAATACCTTAAGAGCGGCGAGAAGTATTACCTGGCAGACCACGCGTTCAAATACGCGCTGCTCGGTACACGTGATATGGATTGGGGACGCGTATACGAGAACATGGTGGCAATCGAGCTGCTGCGCCGCGGATACGAGGTATACGTCGGCGTGCTCTATAAAAAGGAAATAGACTTTGTAGCAATCAAGCGAAGCGAGAAGCTCTACATTCAGGTGAGCGACGACATCAGCTCGGATAAGACATTTGAACGCGAGATTTCACCACTGCTGAGCATTGGCGACGCGTACCCCAAGATGATTCTCGCCCGCACGCATCACGAGGCCACGGACCGCAATGGGGTGCAGATCGTGGACCTGGCGAGGTGGCTGTGCGACGAGGCCTAGCAGAAAGCCCTATTCCTCAAAACTGAAAATCTTTCGATTTTGAGGAATAGGGCCGATGCGTTGCCTAGTTCGCCGCTCGCGCTCGTGCTCGACTTAAGCCCCTGTCCTATCCCAGCTCCTGCATGCGGCGGTAGATTTCGCAGATACCCTTGATGGTGAGCTGTCCGTCGACCACGTCGAAGGCGTCGGTCGAATCGGCGACGATGCTGGCGAGACCGCCCGTGGCGATAACGGTGGCGTCCTCGCGGCCCAGCTCGCGCTTCATGCGCGCGACCAGGCCCTCAGCCATTGCGGCGGCGCCCGTTACGGCGCCGACCTTGATGCACTCCTCGGTATCGCGGCCGATGGCGTGCTCGGGCGCCTCGAGCGGAACGCTGGCGAGCTTGGCGGCTCGGGCGGCGAGCGCGTCCATCGAAATGCGGATGCCCGGCGCAATCGCTCCACCAATGTAATAACCGTCCTCATCGATGACGTCGATATTGGTCGCGGTGCCAAAGTCCACCACGATTGCCGGCGCGCCGTAGAAAGTTTCGGCCGCAACGGCGTTAGCGACGCGGTCGGCACCTACGGCCTGGGGACGCGCCGCGCGCAGCTTGGTCACCGCGGCCGTCTGCGGTCCGATGACGATGGCGTCTGCGGCAATGCGGTCGGCCACGGCGTGCCATTCGCGCGAGAGCTGCGGCACCACGCCCGCAAAGGCGATCGCGTCGACCGCGTCGAGCGAAAGGCCGTACATCTTAAAGAAACCCATCAGGCGCACATGGATCTCGTCGGCGGTATAAGAGCGGTCGGTGGGCATGCGCCACGACTGCACCAGCTCGTCTCCGTCAAACAGGCCCATGGCCGTCTGCGTATTTCCCATATCGATAGCGAGCAGCATGTCTACTCCCGGTGTTGGCATAAAAGGACGCGCACCATTGTATACGTGCCGTCGACGGCGCTCGGCTGCGATTCGTTTACGGTGATAGGGGCTGAGGGGTTTTAAATATGAAGGAATTATGCTCTACGAGATTTTCCTTGCCGTTTACCGAACTCCCGTGTAATATTCTTTCTTGCGCACATGAGGCGCCCAGACATTGCGGGGTGGAGCAGTCTGGTAGCTCGCCGGGCTCATAACCCGGAGGTCGTAGGTTCAAATCCTGCCCCCGCGACCAAGAACTTGCAGCTCGTCGGCCTAGCCGGCGAGCTTTTTTGTTATTTCGGGACCGTGTTTTCGATCCAATTCTCGGCCTCTCAAACAAAATCTCGATCTGTAACATCTAGACCCGATTTGGGCGGCTAGGTGTTACAGATCGAGATATACCGGTGGGCTTGGTCGTGTTTGTCTAAATCTGTAACACGAGGGACGGTTTTTGCCGAGTAACCGTTACAGATTGAGATTTTCTAGCAGGCGGGTTTGGTTTGTCTCGATCTGTAACAGGTAGGGGTCAAAAGTGGGCCTAGCTGTTACAGATCTAGATTGTTGAGGATGGGCCGAGAGGAATGTCTCGATCTGTAACAGTAAGACCCGGTTTTGTCGCGTAACTGTTACAGATTGAGATAAACCGACGGGCCGCCCCGCCCATCCCCATCCACCTGCCGCTACCTGCTGTCCGCCGATTTCCGTTGCGCTGCTGTATTCCCATGCCATATCCTCTAGATAACTACGCGGCATCATCGCCGCCGCGCCTACAAGAGAGGAATGTCCATGACCACACCTGCATCCAAGCTGCTCCAGCCCATTACGGTTGGCCCCCTTGAGCTCAAGAACCGCATTATGTTTCCGCCGCTGACCACCGGCTACGAGGAGCGTGACGGTTCCATCGGCGAGCGCAGCCTGGCTTTTTACGAGCGCTTGGCCCGTGGCGGCGTGAGCTACATCGTCATCGGCGACGTCGCTCCCGTCATGACCGCAAGCCCCACGCCCAAGCTGGCAACCGACGCCCAAATCCCCACGTTTAAGGCGCTGGCCGACGCCGTCCACAAGCACGGCGCCAAGGTCGCGCTGCAGCTGTTCCACCCCGAGTACGATGTGCCCGGTGTCGGCCGCATGGTCATGGGATCCATGGCCGCCGCCAAGGCCGCGCAGGAGGCCAAGGCCGCCGGCGACGAGGAGACCTTTGCCGCCAAGATGGCCGAGTCCAACGAGATCCGCAACCAGGCCTACGCCAAGCTGCATCACGACATGCAGCACTTTGTGAACGAGGCGAGCGTAGAGCAGCTCACCCAGATCAAGGAGGCCATCGCTGCCTCGGCCGCTCGCGCACAGCAGGCCGGGATCGACGCTATCGAGGTCCACGGCGACCGCCTGGTGGGTTCGCTGTGCTCGGCCATCCTCAACCAGCGCACCGACGAGTACGGTGGTTCGTTCGAGAACCGCGTTCGCTACGCGCTGGAGGTCGTCGCCGCCATTAAGGAGGCCGCGCCGCAGCTGATGGTGGAGTACAAGCTCCCCGTGATCATGGAGAACCCCGACGGCACGCCGCGCGGCAAGGGTGGCCTGCAGCCCGACGAGGCCTGCGAGTTCGCCAAGCTGCTCGAGGGTACGGGCATCGATATGATTCAGGTCGCACAGGCCAACCACACCGGCAACATGGGCGACACCATTCCGCCCATGGGCGCCATGCCCTACAACTGGACGCTGCCCGTGGCCGAGCGCGTCAAGGCCCTGGTCTCCGTGCCGGTGGCAACCGTCGGCCGCGTTGTCTCGGTTGAGGCCGGCGAGAAGATTCTGGAAGACGGCGCCGCCGACATCATCGCCTATGGCCGCTCGCTCATGTGCGACCCCGACATTGCGCTGAAGGCCGCCACGGGTGAGCCCATCCGCGAGTGCCTCAACTGCAACAAGGGCTGCGTCGATGCGATTCAAAACCGCAAGTACATCTCGTGCGTGCTCAATGCCGAGAACGGCGATGAGGCAACCATCGCCATTAAGCCGGGCGAGGGCGACAAGAAGATCGCCGTGGTGGGCGGCGGCATCGCCGGCCTGGAGGCCGCGCGCGTGGCGGCCAAGCGCGGCTACGACGTGACCGTCTACGAGGCGAGCGATCATCTGGGCGGCCAGATTGTGCTGGCGGCCGCGCCTCCGCGTAAGGATGAGATCATGCGCTCGGTCGAGTACTACGAGAAGATTCTGCCCGGCCTGGGCGTGAAAGTTGAACTCAACCATGCCGCCAGCCCCGCGGATCTCAACGCCGCCGACGCCGCGATTGTGGCAGTGGGCGCGCACGACGTGGTCATCCCCGTTCCGGGTGCCGATTCGGACAAGGTTGTCTCGAGCTGGGACGTGCTGGCCGGCAAGGTGGAGCTTACGGGCCGCGTCGCTGTCATTGGCGGCGGCCTGGTGGGCACCGAGACTGCCGAGTACCTGCTGCAGCACGGTTGCGAGGTGGCGATTGTCGAGATGCTCGACAAGATTGCCGCAGGCGAGTCCGAGACCATTCTGCCGCTGATCATGAGCGACTTTGCAGAGCACAACGTGGAGCAGCACGTTAAGACCCGCCTGACCGCCATTACCGACGAGGGCGTGGAGGCCATTCGCACCACCGAGGACGGCGCCGAGGAGCCGGTGAAGATCGCCTGCGATTACGTGGTGATGGCCGTGGGCTCCAAGGCCAACGCGTTTGACCTGGATGGTGTGACGGTGCCCGTGACCTGCGTGGGCGACTGCTCGGGTGAGCGCACCGCCGACATTGCGAGCGCCATTCGCACGGCGTATCACGCGGCCAACGAGCTGTAGTTGAACATCGCGGCCAGGCGGGGCGGTAGCACGGATCCGTCTCGCCCGGCTGTGTCCCGTCGGGTGTCAACCGGTGCGGGGCCTGCAAGCGCAGCAGGTCCCGCCCTTTTTGTTTTGCTCCGATGAATGGCAATGCGCGGTAATCATGAGGAGTGAGGACGTCTACTGCCTTGCAGATCACTCAAAATTATTGGGGGAGGGGTTAATAACTATATCCTCTATACCAAAGGACATAAAGAGATGCCAACTTTGTTGACAAGCGAATGACGATTGGCTGCGAGTCAGCTACCAGCGTAAATAATCGATAAAGAAATGTCGTAATTTGGTGCCAAATGTCCAGATAACACCGCGTCTACTTTAATTAACTGCTTTGAGCAAACAGTAAAATGCTACTATCTAACTTGCACGTAAGAAAGCAGATTAACGGCTAAGGCTAAGAAGTGGCAGGTATGTCGGAAGCAACTAGGACTCGCACGCATGCGCCCGAGGTTAGGCAGCGCGCCGTCGAGATCCTCCAAGAGGGGGTCGGTCATCGCGCTCTCGCCGCGGAGCTTGGCATTCCCCAGGCCACGGCTCGTCAGTGGGCCCGCGCGTATGCCGTGGGCGGTGCCGACGCCGTTCTCAATGCCGGTTCGCATCATCACACCTATTCGTACGACGTAAAGCTCGCTGTGGTTAAGGACCGTCTGGAAAACGGCTTGACGGTTCGCGAGGCCATGATCAAGCACAAGATTCCCAGCGAGTCTTCGGTCAAGGCTTGGTGCCGTCAGTACCGCGAGAGCGGTGAGGCCGCACTGGTCGATAAGCCGCGCGGTCGCAAGCCGCGCGTTAAAAAGGCGGAATAGCAAACGGGATGGTGCGCCCACAGGGGCGCATTTTTCTTGCCGCCTCTCTGCTCCAAAGCGGACGTGCCCTTGCCCCGTACGCCTAAAACTCCCCAGTTGACCGAAAACCTGCCACCGCAACCCCGTAATTGAGCTATAACGTTAAACAATTGCAGCGTTTTTGCATGGGGGAGTGATGGTATGACGCTACTGTATTTCCTTACCCTGTTTCCGCTGGTACCGGCGCTGGGCATGTTGCTCGCGCGCGGCGACCGCGCCCGCGATGCGGTGGGGCTCATAGGCTCCGGCATCATCATGGCGGTGACGGTTGTAGTCGCCGTCATGTTTTTTGGCACGGGCCCGCAGAGCTTCGAGGTCGCCCCGGACATCTCGCACACGCTCTCCATCATCAGCTCCGTTATCGACGTAATCCTGTGCGCCGTCATCCTGTACAACGCGCACAAATATAAGAACACGCTCACCACAGTACTCGGCATAGTGCAGCTGGTGGGCTCGGTCGCCTTCGCGGCCATGACGCTGCCCGCGGCCGAAGCCGTCACCACCACGCCGCTCTACCTGGACTACATGAGCGTGATCATGGTGCTTGCCGTCGGCATCGTCGGCAGCCTTATCTGCGTGTACGCCCTTGGCTACATGAAGGACTTCCAGGCCCACGACGAGCACGAGGCCGCGCTGCGCGGGCAGACCGCGCCCGACCGTCGCCCGCAGTTCCTAGCGCTTATGTTCCTGTTCCTCTCGGCCATGTTCGTCATTGTGACGAGCGACAACCTGGAGTGGCTGTTCTGCGGTTGGGAAATCACCACCGTGTGCTCGTTCCTCATGATTGGATACACGCGCACGCCCGAGGCCATCAAAAACGCCTTTACCCAGATCATCCTCAACATGCTGGGCGGCATCGCGTTTTTGGCGGGCCTTATGTTCCTGCACTTCAACGGCATGCCGCTGACCATCTCGGGCATGATTGAGCTTTCCGGCGCTGGCACCGCGCAGTCCGCGCTGCTGGTGATGCCGGTCGTCCTACTGTCGCTCGCCGCCCTTACCAAAGCCGCCCAGATGCCGTTCCACACCTGGCTGCTCGGCGCCATGGTCGCCCCCACGCCCACGAGTGCGCTGCTGCACTCGTCCACCATGGTCAAGGCCGGCGTGTTCCTGATGGTCAAGCTCAGCCCGCTCTACGCCACCTATCCCGTGACGGGCTTTATGGTCACCAGCGTGGGCGCCATCACGTTTTTGCTTGCTGCCCTCATGGCCATCTCGCAGAGCAACGCCAAGCGCGTGCTTGCGTACTCCACCATCTCTAACCTGGGCCTCATCAGTGCCTGCCTGGGCGTCGGCGCGCCCGAGGCCGTGTGGGCCGCCATCTTCCTAATCCTGTTCCACACGGTGGCCAAGTCGCTGCTGTTCCTGTGCGTGGGCACCGCCGAGCATCATATCGGCAGCCGCAACATCGAGGACATGGACGGCATGTTCAGCCGCATGCCGCACCTGACGCGCCTGATGATGCTGGGCATCATGGGCATGTTCGTGGCCCCGTTTGGCATGCTCGTGTCCAAGTGGGGCGCCCTGGTGGCGTTCGCGCAGACCGGCAACGTACTCATGATCATGGTGCTGGCCTTTGGCTCGGCCGCGACGTTCTTCTTCTGGGGCAAGTGGCTCGCCAAGCTTTCGGGCGTCGACCCCACAGCTCAAAACGTGGAGGTCAATGTCCACAAGACCGAGTGGACGGCGCTCAACACCATCGCCGCACTGCTGGTGCTGTGCTGCGTGGCGTTCCCGCTCATCTCGAGTGGCCTGGTTTCGCCTTACCTGGCCATGGTGTTTGGCCGCGTGCCGCACGTTATTGGCAAGGACGCCATGTATCTGATGGTGGTCATCGTGGCGTTTATCGCCGTGGTGCTGCTGACTTCGTTCCGCGTGAGCAACAAGCCGCACGTAAATGTGTACCTTTCGGGCGTTGGGACCGAGAGCTACCGTCATTTCCGCGGCTCGATGGGCCACGAGGTGAAGGCCGAAAAGCGCAATTGGTACTCGGAGGACGCCCTTGGTGAGAAGCGTATTAGCCCCGTGGGTAGCGTTGTGTGCTGCAGCATTATCTTGTTTGCGCTGCTGTGCTGCGCATGGATTGGGCCCGAGAGGCTTGCCATGAGCGCGCCCTCGGTGCTGCGCGGCAAGTATTTCGAAGGTTCGGGTGTCGTGGGCATCTTTATTGGTACCTTGGTGTTTGCCCTGCTGGCGCCTTTGGTTGGTGGCCTGATCGACGGCGTTGACCGCAAACTTTCGGCCCGTATGCAGGGCCGCGTGGGCCCGCGCCTGCTCCAGCCTTTCTACGACGTTGCCAAGCTGCTGCGCAAAGCCCCTGCCAGCGTAAACACCATGGACGATACCTATATGGCGTGCGCGCTCATCTTTACCGTCGTGGGCGGCGGCATCTTTGTGTCGGGCTCTAACACGCTACTGTGCGCCTTTATGGTGACGCTCGCCGCGATCTTTGTGGTGCTGGCGTCCGCCTCGACGCAAAGCCCGTTTGCCCAGGTTGGCGCCGATCGTGAGCTGCTGCAGGTCATGAGTTACGAGCCCGCCGTTCTGCTGATGAGCGTGGGTCTGTATCTTGCCACCGACAGCTTTGATTCCATCGCTGTGACGGGGCAGTCGGCCCCCATCATCGTGTACAGTGCGCCCATTTTCCTGGCGCTGCTCGCGGTGCTTACCATCAAGCTGCGCAAGTCGCCGTTTGACCTTTCGTACTCGCATCACGCGCATCAGGAGATCGTCCAGGGCGTCGCCACCGAGATGAGCGGCGGCACGCTGGCCAAGATGACCCTTATGCACTGGTGCGAGACCGTGCTGTTTTTGATGTGGGTGGGCATGTTCTTCGTCTGGGACAACCCGGTGAGCTGGGTGGTCGCACTGGTCGTGATGGCCGCGACGTATTTTGTCGAGGTGCTGATCGACAACACCTTCGCACGCAGCACCTGGCGCAGCTGCTTTAGGCTCGGATGGGGCGTGGCGCTGGTGTTTGGCCTGCTCAACCTTATGCCCATCCTCGTCGACGTATTTATTTAGGAGGCGGCATCCATGGATCATAAAATGTCGCGCTCGCCGTGGGTTATTCATTACGACGGTTCGAGCTGCAACGGATGCGATATCGAGGTGCTGGCCTCGCTCACGCCGCTGTTCGATGCGGAGCGCTTTGGCGTGGTCAACACCGGCAACCCCAAGCATGCGGATATCTTTTTGGTGACGGGGTCGGTCAATGCCCAGAACCTGCCCGTCGTGCGCCAGATCTACAACCAGATGCTCGAGCCCAAGTGCGTGGTGGCGTGCGGCATCTGCGCGTGTTCGGGCGGCGTGTTCCGCGATGCCTACAACGTGATCGGCGGCGTGGACCGCGCGATTCCCGTGGACGTGTACGCGCCCGGGTGCGCCATTCGCCCCGAGACGGTGATCGATGCCATCGTGGAGGCGTGTGGCATCCTGGACCAGAAGGAGGCCGTGATGCGCGCCGGCGGCGACCCGCTTACCGTGGGCGGCGCCGCAACCTGGGGCGGTGGCGTTGAGCTGGGCGAGGACGGGTTTGTGGCTGCGGGGGCCGGGGCCGGTGTCGACGCAGGCACGGCTGACGGCGCGCCCGCTGCTGGCGCGCCTGCCGGGAAGCCTGCCGCACCCGCCGCTGCAAAGGAGGCCGAGTAATGCAAAAGGCTATCTATACCACCGTCGGGATCGACGAGCTCCTGTCGCATGTCCAGGCGCTCAAGGGCGTCGGCGCGCGCTTTGTGCAAATGCACGCCGAGCGCAACGTCGACGACGGCACGTATCGCCTGGTCTATACGTTTATCAACGTTCGTGCTGCTCAGGAGCAGATTGCGCAGGACGGCAGCTATGCGATCGAGAACCTGGTGGTTGAGGGAATTAATCAGTACCAGGAGATTCCGTCCATCAGCTCGTACTATCCGGCAGTATTCCCGTTTGAAAACGAAGCGCACGACCTGTTTGGTCTTGCCATCACCGATATGCAGATTGACTTTAAGGGCTTTTTCTACCAGGTCTCGACTGCCGAGCCCATGAGCGTTATCACGCCCGAGGTGAAGGCCGCGCGCGAGAAAGCCATGAAGGTCCGTGCCGCTGCCGAGGCCAAGGCGCGCAAGGCCGCGGCCGAGAAGGCTGCTACTGCCACGGCCGCTGCGGGGGAGGGCACTGCGGGCGCTGGCGATGCTGCGGGCGCTGCCGTCGCTCAGCCCGCTGCGGCTGCCGGCTCCGATGCTCAGCACGATGAAACTGCTGCGAAGGCCGCGCTCAAGGCTGCCGAGATGGAGGCAAAGCTCGCCGCCATGGATCCCGAGAAAGCGGTTAAGGTCCGCGCGGCGCTTGCCGCCAAGGCCGCCCGCGGCAAGCAGAAAAAGGAGGCGTAAGGCCCATGGCACATCGCTCCGTTATTCCGTTTGGCCCGCAGCACCCGGTGCTGCCCGAGCCGCTTCATCTGGACCTGGTGATCGAGGACGACCGCGTCATCGAGGCAATTCCGCAGATCGGCTTTGTGCACCGCGGACTCGAGAAGCTCACCGAAAAGCGTGATATGCACCAGTTTGGCTACATCGCCGAGCGCATCTGCGGCATCTGCGCCGTGGGCCACAGCTGCGGCTATGCCAGCGCCTGCGAGCGCATGCTCGACATCGAGGTGCCCGGCCGCGTGCAGTATATCCGCACCATTCTGCACGAGCTTTCGCGCATTCACTCGCATCTGCTGTGGCTGGGCCTGCTCGCCGATGCCTTTGGTTTCGAGGCACTGTTCTATCGTTCGTGGACCCTACGTGAGCAGATTCTTAAGATCTTTGAGAGCACCTGCGGCGGCCGCGTGATCCTTTCGATTAACGAGATCGGCGGCCTTAAACACGACATTGAGGACTCCGAACTGGCGGGCATTGTCCAGACGCTCGATGCCATGCGTCCTGACTACGAGGCCTTGGTGCATACGTTTTTGGACGACAATAGCTGCGGCGAGCGCCTGCACGGCGTGGGCGTGATCAGCAAGAAGGACGCGCTGGATCTGTCGATGGTCGGCCCGTTCGGTCGCGCCTCGGGCGTGGATTACGACGTGCGCATGTTTGGCGACGGCGCCTATGCTGATCTGGCCGCGTTTGGGCCTATCGTTGCTAGCGATGGCGACTGCTATGCCCGCTGCCAGGTGCGCTGTGCCGAGGCCACGCAGGCCATGGACATCATTAAGGAGCTTGTGGGCAAGATTCCGCACGACGGGATCGGCGGGCGCACCAAGCTTACACCGGCCGACGGCGCGCGCGGCGAGGTTGTGATTGAGCAGCCGCGCGGCGAGGCGTATTACTATGTGCGCGGCAACGGCACCAAGAATCTGGACCGTTTTCGCGTGCGCACGCCGACGTCGCAAAACCTGGCAGGTCTGACGCATGCGCTGCAGGGCGTGCTCATTGCCAACGTGCCCATGATTATCCTGACCATTGATCCCTGCATTAGCTGCACGGAAAGGTAGGCGCGGCATGAGTTTGCTGACATTTGCCAAGACGGCCTTGGGCTCTATGGTCAAGCAGCCGGTCACGGTGTGCTATCCGCAGGAGAAGCTCGCGGCTCCCGAGCGCCTGCGCGGGCATATCGTCAACGACATGGACGTGTGCATTTGCTGCGGTATGTGCGCGCGTCGCTGTCCGGCGGGCGCGCTCGCGGTCGATCGCAAGGGTGGAACGTGGTCGATCGACCCGTATGCCTGCGTGGTGTGCGGTGAGTGCATCGAGAGCTGCCCCAAGCACTGCCTGACTATGGACACCGCCCGCACCCCAGTCGCAGCGGACAAGACTCCCACAGTAGAAACCAAGCCGGAATAGCGCTGGAATAGGGGCCGGTGGGGCAAAAATGCCCCACCGGCCCCGCGCTTAAACGCGCGGTTGTGCCGTCGCGAACAAAACTATGCCGGATTACGGGGCTGGATAGCGAACCTCCGACCATACAGAAAATCCCAAAAACAAAACCGACGCTCCTATAAGTTGTCAATAGGCAGTTTGCGGGAGCGCTCCCTTCAATTCGCACAGGAGCTCGTAATACCTCCTCTCCAGTTTCGTCGACCGCCGTCTC
>OBJP01001002.1_pt1 | contig 14388 bp, 4 predicted proteins | sample 1519821 | NCBI WGS metagenome assembly OBJP01 (sample SAMN04209218, study PRJEB22552) | human gut metagenome | biome: gut; material: feces | host: Homo sapiens | place: USA: Oklahoma | reverse complement strand
GGCATGGCCGCCGCGCTAGCCGCGCATAAGGCCGGAGCGCGCGTGGCCATCGTGGAGCGTGAGCGGCACCTGGGCGGCATCCTGCGCCAGTGCATCCACCCCGGCTTTGGGCTGTCACACTTTAAGCAGGAGCTCACCGGCCCCGAGTATGCGCAGCGCTTTATCGACCAGATGCGCTCGACCGACATTGCGCTGTTCCTGAACAGCATGGTGATTGGGATTGATTCAGGCGAGCCTACGAGAGCCACCGCGGTCCATACCGTCACGCTCATGAGCCCTACCGGCATGCTGCAGCTTACCGGACGCGCGGTCGTCCTTGCCATGGGTTGCCGTGAGCGCACCCGCAGCGAGATCAAGATCCCCGGCAGCCGTCCCGCCGGCGTTTTTACGGCCGGCCTAGCGCAGCGATACATCAATATCGAAAACCTCAAACCCGGCTCGCGCGCCGTCATTTTGGGTTCGGGCGATATCGGGCTGATCATGGCACGTCGCTGCACGCTCGAGGGGATTTCGGTCGAGGGCGTGTACGAGCTCATGCCGTACGCCAACGGTCTGCGCCGCAACGTCAAGAACTGCCTGGACGACTTTGGCATTCCGCTGCATCTGTCTACCACAGTCACGCGCGTGATCGGGCACGACCGCGTGGAAGCCGTCGAGGTGAGCCAGGTCGACGAGCACTTAGCGCCCATTGCCGGGACGGAGCGCATCGTTCCGTGCGACACGCTGCTGCTATCGGTGGGGTTGATTCCCGAGAACGAGCTTTCGGTTGCCGCAGGCGTGGAGCTTGACCCGCGCACGCGCGGCGCCGTGGTAGACCAGAGTCTGCAAACGGGCGTGCCGGGCATCTTTGCCTGCGGCAATGTGCTGCACGTACACGACCTGGCCGACAACGTGACGACCGAGTCCGAGCGTGCCGGTGCGGCTGCGGCGGCGTGGGCGTTGGGCGGCGCCGAGGCGTACGCTGCAGACACGGGCTGGGAGCTCACGGTCTCCCCTGCCGGCATCGCGGGCTACGCGCTGCCGGGACGCATTACGGCTGCGGCACTCACCAAACTCAACTTCCGCGTGCGCCGACCCGTCGACGCCGCCCGCGTGAGGATCTTGGCCGACGGCGAGGAACTGTTCGCCGGCAAGGTCCGGCCGTTTAAACCGAGCGTAATGGAAAGCTTCCCGCTGACGGCAAAGGTGATTCAACGCGCACTCGACCTGGGTGCCAGCGAGATTGTCCTGTCCGTCGATCCCATCGAGGAGGCATAGCTCATGAGCAATAACGCAATCGATACGCTGCAGTTCAACTGCACCACCTGCCCATCCGAGTGCCTCCTGACCGTGGAGGTGGAGCGTGACGCAGACGGCGCCGTGGCAGAGGTGCGCTCCGTGACCGGCAACAGATGCCCGCGCGGTGATAAGTTCGCACATCAGGAACTCACCTGCCCCATGCGCGTGCTCACCACAACCGTTGCCGTATCAGGCGGTGACGAAGCCCTGCTCCCCGTGCGCACGGCCGAAGCCATCCCGTTGGCGCTCCACGCCCAAGCCATGGCCCTCATCCGCGGACTAGTGGTCAAAGCCCCCATCCGCATGGGCGACGTCGTGCTAGAGAACCTCCTAGACACCAACATCAACCTAATCGCCAGCATGGACATCGACCGAGCCTAAGTAGCTAATTTAGTACGGGGGTCTTTAGCTACCCCCGCCATCCACCCCGCCCCTCCTCAATTGCGGTGAAATAGTTCCTGATTTCCGCCAAAACCCCGGCATCCAGGAACTATTCCACCGCAACTATCCTTGGAATCGGTATTTAGCTTGTGCCTACTTTAGTGCCATTTCAAAACTATGCCGGATTACGGGGCTGATTCGGAGACCCCCATCCATACCGGCCATTTTCAATTTTTGACAAGCCATCTACATGCGGTTTTAATTTCGCGATTTTTGCCATGGTCAAGTAATACAGGTCCAGCCCCGTAATCCGCCATACTTTTGAAACCAACCCATTTGGGACGGGCCTCTTATGGCTACTTTTACCTATTAGCCCGCAAGTTTGACGCAGCTAAAATAGCCCGTCCCAAATTGACTACCCTGGCATTGGGGATACCATGGTGGCAACCTAGCGAAAGGACGATGTATGGCACATGTCGATGACCAGCGCGTGGCGCGCGTGCTCGATGCGCTCGAGGCTCAGCACCCCGGCGCACAGCTGCTCGTAAACGACCCATGGTCGATCTATTACCTGACCGGCTTTTATGCCGATATGTTCGAGCGTTTTTGCGGTGTGCTGCTCGCGCGCAATGCCGAGCCGGTGATCCTGGTCAACGCGCTGCATCAGCTTCCCGAGTATGACAATGCCCGCGTCGCCTACCACACCGATACCGACGTCGTGGCCGACGCCATCGCGAGTGAGATCGACCCGACCAAACCGCTCGGCATCGACACCGTCATGCGCTCCGGCTTTTTGATGCCCCTCATGGAGCGCCACGCCGCCAGCGAGTTTTTCCTGGGCGACTTTGCCGTCACCGCCGCGCGCACCCACAAGGATGCCGCCGAGCAGGAGCTTATGCGCGTGTCCTCGGCCGCTAACGACGCCGTGATGGCCGAGGCGGTCAAACTCGTCCACGAGGGCGTAACGGAACGCGAAATTGCCGACCAGATGCTCGGCCTGTATCGCAAGCACGGCTGCGAGGGCTTTAGCTTTCCGCCAATCGTGAGCTTTGGCGCCAACGCCGGCGATCCGCACCACGAGCCCGACGACACCGTGCTCAAGCGCGGCGACGTGGTGCTGTTCGACATTGGCGGACGCCGCTGCAACTACTGTTCGGACATGACGCGCACGTTCTTTTGGGGCGAGCCGGACGAGGAGACCGCGCGTATCTACAATATCGTGCGCCGCGCCAACGAGGCTGCCGAGGCGCTCATCGCACCAGGCGTGCGTATGTGCGACCTGGACCGTGCCGCGCGCGATGTGATTGAAGACGAGGGCTATGGGCAGTACTTTACGCATCGCCTGGGTCACTCGATCGGCCTGCAGGACCATGAACCGGGCGACGTCTCGCTCGTTAACGAGCAGGTTGTCGAGCCGGGCATGACCTTCTCCATCGAGCCGGGCATCTACCTCCCCGGCCGCACCGGCGTCCGCATCGAGGACTTGGCCCTGGTCACCGAGTCCGGCGTCGAGATTCTCAACGCCTACCCCCACGATCCGGTCCGCTTAGGCTAACCTCATCCCCAAGTCCCCAAACTAAGTTGCGGTGAAATACGGACTGCTTAAGGCTTCTAGCCCATAAAATAGTCCCTATTTCACCGCAACTGCCAAGGGGACCAGGATAGTCAAAAAGCCCCGTCCCAAATTAGCTGCCCTGATGGCAAAACGAAAGGCCTCCCGATTCCCCAAAGAGAACCGGGAGGCCTTCTTGTGACCTAAAGCCCTACGCTCTCGACGCTACTCCGCGCGATGACGCAGCTTTTCGATCGCTGCGGCGATAAGAGCCAGCAGGCCGGTTCCGCCAAGCGCCGCGACGGTCACAGCAGTATTGTCGCCCGTCTCGGCCAGGCTTCCCTTAGCGGCCTTCTTGCCATCCTTCTTGCCCGAAGAATCCTTGGCATCGGGCTTGGCACCGTTATCCTTGCCGCCTGTCGGTTCCTGTACAACAACAGGTTCAACAACCTCGACGGTCACCGAAGCAGTGAGCTGTTGAGGCGCCGGCGTCTCCGCAGCGTCATCCTCGGCAAGCGTCGCAATCGCCGCGGCGCCACCGTCAACGGGCATCGTCGCGGTAATGACGACGGTTCCGTTCTTGAGGGCCTTGACCTTACCGTTCTCGACCGTGGCGATTGTCGGGTCGGACGAGGTCCACGTCACGGCACCACGCAGCAGCGCGCCATCGGCCGAATTGCTCGCCGCGGCAGCAAGGTCAATTTCCTTGCCGCGCTCTACCTTGAGCACAGTCTCGGAAGTCGTTGCCTTACCGTTTTGGTCAACGATAACGAGGCCCTTGGCCGCCGGGCGCGGCTTAACGCGTACCATGCAGCTGACTGTAAGCTCCGTACCGCGAACCTTACCGTCCACGGTCACATCATCGGCACCCCAATCCAGTGCGGGGACATTCTCCCAATCGACATCGTAGTCTTCCTGGCTGTCGTCCTTCATCATCACGGAGACCTTCTTGGGCAGCGCCTTCAGCACATCGGCGGCAGAGCTTGCCTCAAACACCTCAACGGGAGCGAACGTCGCAGGCCTCACGGGAATCTCGCTTGCCGGCGTCTCGACGACCAGCTTGCAGGTCGCCTTGAGCGTCGTGCCCTCAACGGAGCCCTCGATCGTGTGCTCGCCAACGGCGGCAAGATGCTTGTCAAGGCCATCCGTATTCCACGTGACCGCAGCCTCATCCGTGTGACCATCGGAGTACGTCACGGCGACCTTCTTGGGCAGCTGCCCCGTCACGGTGTCGGCCTTCGCATCACGCTCGACCGTAATCTGCGGCACCTCGGCAACCTTGTTGATCGTCGTCGTGGAGGTGAGAACGACTTCGACCGGCAGGTTGCCGTTCACCGTCACGCCCTTGGCAACAACGCTGCTGCCGTACGTGGCGGCCGCAGCCGGAACCTCGGTCCATGTGATCTCGGACTCCGCCTTCGTCTTGCCGTCCTTCATGCGAACGGTCGCCTTCACGCCCTTGAGCGCATCTCGCACGGCATCGGCCGATGCGCCCTCGGGAACGCTAACGCCCTCGACAGGCTCAACGGACGCCGGAATCTCGGCATCGCTCTTAACAACCGTCACCGTGCACTTGGCCTTGACCGAAGAGCCCTCGACCGCGCCTTCAAGTGCGATGTCACCCAGCTTGCCCAAGGCATCTGCCGTGAGCGGGGTCTTATCCCACGTGACGGCAGCGGCCTTCGTCGAGCCATCAGACATGTTAAGCGTCACCTGGGTGGGCAGAGCAATGTCGTCGGCGGCAGTGTTGCGAGCAACCGAAAGCTTGATGTCAGCGACGCTCTCAACGACCGGCACCAGGTTTACCGTAGCCTTTACCTCAAAGCCGCCAACTGAGGTTTTGCCCGTAACGACAAAGCTTGTACCGTCATTCTTAATGGTGACGGCGTCCTTGGGAGCAGTCCAATTGATCTTCGAATCGACCTCAGATCCGTCCTTCATGGCAACCTTCACGGTCTTGGACAGTGCGGCCACAACGGCATCGGGCTTCGCCCCGTCGTCGAGCGTCACAGCGTCAACCGTGCCGGCCAGGTGATCAGGAATCTCGCGCAGTGGCTTGACGACCTTGATGGTGCACTCCGCCTTCTGATCCGTGCCGGCAACAGTGCCCATAACCGTAACTTTACCTTCCTTGGCAAAGTCCTTGTCGGAGAGGCCCTTGGTATCCCACGTTACGTCGGCTTCGGAATCGGTACCGTCAGAGTAAATCGCCGTGACCGTGGTGGGCAGCTTGGCCTTAGCCTCATCCGCCTTGGTATCGCGCTCGACCTCAATCTCGTCAACGGTATCAAAATCCACGATATGCGCCGTCACCTTGACCTGAACCTTAACGGTCATGCCGTTGTCCGTTAGGCCCGTAACCTCAAACTCAGTGCCGGCACGACCCAGGCTGTCGACCTGAGACCACTTAACGGGCGTCTCTTTCTTGGTCTTGCCGTCCTTCATGACCACCGTCACCTTGGACGGCAGTTTATCCATAAGGTCGCTGACCTTGGCATTGTCCGCAATCTCAACAACATCGATCGGCTCGACGTGGTCGGGCGTCTGGGCATCCTGATCCACCACGGTCACATTGCAGGTCACCTTGGCGCCGTTGAGCTTAACCGTACCCGTGATCTCCACGGTGCCGGTTCCTCTGAGTAGCTCGTCCGTGACGTTAGAAAGATCCCACACGTCAATGTCGAGCAAATCGGTCGAGCCGTCGGAGTAAGTCGCCACAACCTGCTTGGGCATCTGGGCGTACAGATCCTGCTTGGACGTACCACTGGCAACGCTAAACGACTTGGCCTCGAGCTTGGTGATGGTTCGCGGCGCCTCGGAGACGTTGACGTACACGATAGCGTTGACGTTGTCGACATCCTTGAGCTTGCCGACGAGTTTATACGTACCCTTCTTGGCGAGCGGCTTGGAGAGGTCGATGCCGTCGGTGTCGGTCCACTTTTCGATCTCGATGCCGCCTAAACTGCCCCGAGTATCCCGCGCTGAGCCATCCGAGAAATATACGGACACGGCATCTGGCAGCTCCAACATCGATCCGACCGTGGTGTTGACCACGACTGCCTCGGGCTGCAGTGCAACCTTCTTTGCCTTCTTATCGGCAACCGTCACCTTGGCAGTCACGTTGCCGTTCTCATCCACGCCGACCTTTTGGCCGTCATCGTCAAGCAGCGCCATAACGGCAGCGGCATCAAAGCCGACCACATGGCCCGTCGCATAGAACGTGCCGGGCTGCTCGTACTTCTCGGGCGCAATCGGATCCCAATCAATAGCCGCCGTCGAAACGGAGCCGTCACTCAACTCGACCGCCATCTTGGAAGGCATAGCAGGCGCAGTGCCCGCCTTGGTGGTCACTGCGGTCTCACCATTATCGATTGCCTTCTCAACGCCTTGGATAACGATCTTGGTCTGAACAGTGAGACCGGTGTTAGCGCCGTCACCGTATCCGTCGAGGCCGCTTGCAAACAGCGTGCCAGACACTGTCGTGACCTGACCCGCCTCTCCGGTATAAACCGAGGGACGAACGTAATCCCATTGAACCTGGGCATTATGAGTTTTGCCGTCACTCGTGGCAACCGAGACATTCCACGGCAGCTCGGGAACGACGCCATTAGCCGTGGTAATGCGTTCAGGAACGGCAATAGAGGTGACGGAGCAGACGTCGACAGTAATCGTCGCCTCGGCACCACCTTGGAGCTTGCCCTTCACCTTAAACGAACCGTCCTTGGCATACGCGTCTTCGGCGACACGGTCCCATGTGACCTTTTCGCGCTGGGGCTCAGAAGACACATCGTTGTCATATCGAACCTCAAGGTATTCCGGCAGCATCGGCTTGATGCCGGGGACGGTCCATATGGTTCCGCCCTGCACCGAGGTCGCCTTGCTCGCGATCTTAACGGTGGCAGTAATCGGAACGTCGACCGTCTGCATGCCGTACCCTGCATTAAAGCTAATTGTTGCAGTGCCGCGGACCACGCCGCCCTGGGTCCAATCGAAGCCCTTCGTGTTCCACTTGGCCTCGGCGTATTTGTGCGAATAATCCGGATGCTCGACCGCATCGGGGCTAACAAGTTCGGCATAGCTGGGAAGCATGGCGGTGCCGTCGCTGCCCTTGAGCACCGTAATGGTTTGCGGCTGAGCCTCCCAGTTTTTAGTCACGATGACATGGACCTTCACGGGGATATTCGTTCCGGCGACCGTTCCAGTTATCGTGCAGTCCTTCTGGGGGCACCTATCGTAGGTGTCCCAGTTGACGCCGAGACTGTCAAAAGTCGTTCCGTCCTGCAATACGCCGGACACGTAGAAGTAGTCCAGATTGACTTCCTCGCCGGGATAGATAACGCGCCAGTCCTCGTACGACTGTCCAAGCGTCACACCGTTATCGCTATAGTTGTTAACGCCCTTGACCTCGCCGCACGCCGCTGTCGCATGGATCTTTGCCAACGAGCCAGTGATAGTACCGGTAATTTCGTACTCGCCAGGCTTGCCGTCCAGCAGTTCTTGAGGAAACTCATCCCAGCTATAAGGCTGCCCCGACGAATACTGGGGATAGAACGAGCTGCCATCCGACAAATACAGCGTGGATGTGTAGCGCGGAGCCAGAAGTCCGGCGCCGGGAACATAAGCAATCTTGCCGATGTTGCTGTCCTCGAGATCGCAGACGTTGACCGTCGCCGTAGCCGGAATGTTAGAGCCGGTAAAGTATCCGCTAACCGTAATCTGGCCAAGGTTCTTTAGGGCTTCCTGACTAATCGTCGACCACTGAACGGGGAAATTGCCTCGCGAGCCATTCCACATCGTGGCCTCGATTGAACCCGGCATATTGGGCTGGCAACCGATAAGCGTGCTTGTCGATGTCGAGGAAGGCATCTGCAGGGCGCGGACGGAGATGGTCGCCGTGACTCGGTTGCTGTCACCCAGCTCCACCTGAGTAGACGATGAAGATGAGGTATTGGTCCAATACGACAGCGAACCGGAAAGCTTAAACGACCCCTCGCTTGCCACCTGCGTGTCCAAAATAGGGTCCCACGCAATGTTGCACTGCTTCTTTGTACCGTCGGTGAATGCAACCTCAACGCTGTAGGGAAGACCGCCGCCCGTTGTAGGACGTACGCCGACGGGCGTGTTAACGGGAGCAAGAGCGTCGATAGAGGCAACTTCTTTGACCTCGACCTGAGCAGTCACCTTAAGGCCGTTAACAGGTGACGCATCATACGACGTGAGCGTGCCCGTGACCGCATAGGTGCCGGCCTTTTGAAATTGAGACACATCGGCGTTGTCCCAAGTAACCTGATAGCCGTGAGAGTATATGGTGTTATTCGACTGAGTGACGGGGAAATAGACATACGTGCTAAGAGGAGTGTTGTCTCCGACCACGCGCTCGAACCTCAGAGAATTAAGATCGAGTACGTCCTTAGGATCTTTGACGGTAACGGTGCAGGTAACCTCACGGTAATCAAAACCGTTTAGTTTACCTTTAACCGTAAACGAGCCCACCTTAGAGTAAAGCGACGCGTCGAAAGAATCCCAAGACACCGGGATCTGCTCGGTGGCCCCGCTATCAAAGACAACCGAAGCAGAATACGGCAGAGACGGGACCTCACCAGTTAGGGTCGTACACGTCAACTCGGTCTGGACGCTCTTAACAGAGCGGACTGCGACCGTGCACTGTGCGAGCATAGAGGGATAGCTCTTCAAATGTCCCTCGACAACAAAGGTTCCTTCCTTTTGGTACTGATCAGCCGAGATCTCATTCCACTCAACAGGGCATGTATAAGATTGACCATTTGAATAATTGACCGAAATGCTGGACGGAAGCGCGGGAGCAATACCAGCTGCAGTCCATACCCATGAGCCATTACTGGTTGAACGGGGAACGTACACCTTGAGCACACCACTCACTTTGTACGGCTCCGCGAGCGTAATCCAATTGCCGTTCACGCTGACACCGTCAATCTGGCCGGTGATGGGAACTTCGGATTCTTCTGTCACCGTATCAAATGCCGCCTGCGACTTTTCGTCCCAATTAACATAAGCCGAGGTCTCGGTGCCATCCGAAAGCTTTACCTTTACGTACGATGTTTGGCCGTAGTAATCCGCGCCGACGTATTTTTCCACAATCGGGTTGGCGTCGATCGACTCAACGGTAACGCCGCTTTCGTTGCTCGTCTTTGTGGCATCGGGGGCGTTTACTGCCGCCGGATCTACCACTGCCGGGTCCGCCGTAACAGCTTCGACAACCACGCGCTGCTTGACCGTCTGCGTGGTACCGTCGACGGTACCCTCAAACTCATACGAGCCGGCAGGCAGCTGTACCAGAGTTGCCGGAGCATCAGCGCCGTTCAACTTCCAGGTGACGTTTTCCTGCTTGGTGGTACCGCTCTCGTAGGTTGCCGTTACAGTCTGGGGCAGCGTGGCGTCGGAACCCTCAGCAACATGCAGCTCGTTCAGGCTGGCAAAAGAGGCGATCTTGTCTTCACTCTGGTCTTGCGAGGTTGCCTGACCGGTGTCCGCAGACGTGGCAGCCGCACCCGTCGCATCGCTTTGCTCGGCAACGACTTGAGTGGTATCACCCTGCATCATCTCGGCGAACGCCTGCGGCGGCACCGAGCCGACCGTCATCGTCAGAGCCAGACCCGCGGTAATGGCCGCGTTGACATGCCTTCTGTTCATGTTTCCTCCCGACACGCTCAACGGACCAAACAGCACTGGTCCGATTGGCAAGTTAAGTTGGGCGTATCATCGCCGATGGAGGTTTGCAATATACTACAGGTTAAGCGGCATAAATGATTTCGTAAACGGGCACCCAAGCGCAGCTAATTTGAGTTGCGGTGATATACGGACTGTTTGAGGCCTCTGGCTTGTAAAACAGTCCCTATTTCACCGCAACTGCTGAGGGGATGGGTTAGCGCAGCAGGCCGGCTACTTCGCCGGCTAGGGTGATGGTGCCGGCGGCTACGAAAGGCTCGCCCGCAGCATCGAAGGCAGCGAGGGCCTCGGGCACGCTCGGGTATACGCCTGCGAGCTTATCGGCGTCCACAAGAGAGGCGAGCTCCTCTGCCGGCAGAGCACGATCGGAATCGGTCTGGGTTACGACCACGCGGGGGAACGCCGGAACCAAAACGTCAACGATACCCGCCACGTCCTTATCGGCCAGCGCGGCGCACAGCAGCGTGGGGCGATTTTCCACGCACGGATCGATCTCGTCCAGCGCGCTCACAAAGTTCTCGCAGCTCTGGGGGTTATGACAGGCGTCAATCAGCTTGAGCGGATCGGTCCCCAGCACGTCAAAACGACCCGGCGTGGGGCAGCCCATAAGCGACGCATCGAGCTTGTCATGGTCGAGCTCGCGGCCCAGATAGCCCTCGCACAGCATAATCGCGCACGCGGCATTCTGCGGCTGATAGGCCGGCTTGACCATGCTCGACGTATAGATCGCACGCGGCGTGGTGCAGCTAAACTCAACCGTGTCGCCCACGTGTGCCGGCACCTTAGTCGTGGCGTGGCTTACCACGAGCGGCACGACGCCGCACTCGCGACAACGAGCATCCATCACGCGTTGAACACTCGCCTCATGCGTGCCCTCGCCCAGCACAACCAGGCGTCCGGGCTTAATGACCGCAGCCTTCTCCCCCGCAATGGCCTCGAGCGTATCGCCCAAAATACGTGTGTGATCGAGCCCAATGCCCGTAATGGCAACGGCGACGGGATCGGTCGCACTCGTAGCGTCCCAACGCCCGCCCATGCCAACCTCGAGCACGGCAACATCCACCGCGGCCTCGGCAAATACAACAAGTGCGGCAGCCGTCAACAGGTCAAACGGCGTAATGGTATAGGCACGCTCCCCCGCCGCCACACGACGAGCATTCACTCGATGCCCCGCCTCAACAGCGGCCGAAACGCCACGGGCAAACGCCTCATCGCTCACAACGCGCCCGTCAACCTCCATGCGCTCGGGATAGCGCACCAGCTGCGGCGACGTATACAGCGCGGTCTTGAGCCCCTCGCCGCGAAGGATGGCGGCCGAAAAACGCGTGGTCGAAGTCTTGCCATTGGTACCGGCGACCTGAATGCAGTCGAAATACTCATCCGGACGCCCCAGCTCATCAAGCATATCGATAACCGTCTCGAGCAAAGGACCAGCATCCCCAGAAATCCGCCCCGTATCAGCAGCAAGCCCCACAGCTTCACCAAACGAAAGCAACTCAAACGAGAAAGGAACGACATACGACCCAGAACGCTTAGCCATAACCCAAAGTCCCCTCAACATAAAAAGAGGCCCGAATCAACAACGAGCCCCTCCCATTCAAAATATCAGCCAAACACCGCTTGCAGCAGAATCAAGGCCACAACCAAGTGGCCCTACCAGGCAGCGGACGCCACCGTAACCGCTATGGGAGCGGTTTGGGGCTTTGCTCGATACAAGTTCCGCACGAGCCGAAGGCCACTTAATGTGGCCTTCGTGCGAGCAGGACTGTTCGCAGTAGCGAGCAATGCCCCAAACCGCGCCCCACAGTCCACCTTACGAGAAGTCAGCAACCTGAGCAGTCAAAGCCGTCAGGATCTCCTTGAGCTCAGCTGCACGGTCCCTCTTCTTCTGGACCACCGCGGGCGCGGCCTTGGCCACAAAGCCCTCGTTTGCAAGCGTCTTCTCGCAGCCGGCGAGCTCCTTCTGCGCCGCGGCGATCTCCTTCTCAAGACGCGCCTTCTCGGCCGAAAGATCGACCTTGCCCTCGAGCACCACAAAGACCTCGACACCGCTATCGACCACGGCGATGCTCGCGGCAGGCTTCTCAACGTCGGTGCCCATGACCAGCGAGGAAGTGTTGGCCAGCGGCTCAATCGTGGAGCGCAGGCTCTCGAGCTTCTCGATGTCCTCGGCACCGGCGCGCACGACCACGTCGAGCTCGGCCTTGGGGCTCAAGCGATAACGCGAACGCGTGGCGCGGGCGGCGGAAACGACGGTGCGGCACAGCTCAAACGCGCGCTCAGCGTCCTCGTCGACGTACTTGACGTAGTCGGCGGGCTCCGGCCACTTGGCGATCATGAGCGCCTCGGCACGGTCAACGTTGCCCTCGGCGTCCAGATCGAGCACGCTCGCCGGCATGTTGTCCCAGATCTCCTCGGTGACAAACGGCATAAGCGGGTGCATCAGGCGAATGGAGGTATCGAGCACAAAAATCAGGTTGCGCTGCGCCTGCAGACGGCCCTCGCCCTTCAGGCGGGCCTTGGTGACCTCGACGTACCAGTCGCAGACCTCGTTCCAGAAGAACTGCTGCACACCGCGGGCCATGTCGCCAAAGGTGTAATTCTCGATGCCCTCGGTGACCATCTTTACGGCCTTGGCCAGGCGGCTGAACATCCAAGCGTCTGCTGGCGTCTCCACGACGGGCTCGCCGGGCGTGTAGCCCTCCATGTTCATGAGCAGGAAGCGGCTGGCATTCCAGATCTTGGTCACAAATGACTTGGCTTGGTCGGTACGCGGGCTGTCGATGAGCTTCTTGGTCTTCTTATCGATGTTCGCGTCAAACTTGACGTCCTGGTTGTTGGTGCACAGCGTCAGCAGGTTGTAACGCATGGCGTCGGCGCCGTACATGCCAATGAGGTCCATGGGATCAACGCCGTTGCCCTTGGACTTGGACATACGGCTTCCGTCCTTGGCAAGAATCGTCGGGTAGATGACGACGTCCTTAAACGGCACCTCGTCCAGGAAGTACAGCGAGCTCATGACCATGCGGGCGACCCACAGCGCGATGATGTCACGCGCGGTGACGAGCGCGGTCGTGGGGTGATGTCCCTCGAGCAGCTCCGGCTTTTGCGGCCAGCCCTGCGTGGCGAAAGTCCACAGCTGCGAGCTGAACCAGGTGTCCAGTACGTTCTCGTCCTGATGCACGTGATGACCGCCGCACTTGGGGCACACATCGGTGTCCTCGGTAAGGGCGTCCTCCCAGCCGCAGTCCTCGCAGTAGAACACGGGGATGCGGTGGCCCCACCACAGCTGGCGGCTGATGCACCAGTCCTTGAGGTTTTCCATCCAGGTGGTGTAGGTCTGCGTCCAGCGCGCGGGGTGGAAGGTAACCTTGCCGGAGTTGACGGCGTCGAGGGCCGGCCCCTTGAGCTTATCGACGGCGACGAACCACTGCTCGGACAGCCACGGCTCAAGCGCGGCGTCGCAACGGTAGCAGTGCATGACGGAGTGATCGAGGTCCTCGACGTGATCGAGCAGGTCGTGCTCCTCGAACCACTTGATGACGGCCTCGCGGCACTCGTCGCGGTTCATGCCGGTGAACTCGCCGTAGCCCTCGACGACCACCGCGTGCTCGTCAAAGATGTTAATCTGCGGCAGGTCGTGGGCCTGACCCATGGCGTAATCATTGGGGTCGTGAGCAGGCGTGACCTTGACGAAGCCGGAGCCAAAGTTAGCGTCGACATGCCAATCCTCAAAGATGGGAATCTCGCGGTCGACGATGGGGAGCTTGACGGTCTTACCCACAAAGGCGGCCTTCTCGGGGTCCTTCGGGGAGACGGCGACGCCCGTGTCGCCGAGCATGGTCTCGGGGCGCGTGGTGGCAACGACGATGTAATCCTGGCCGTTGACCGGCTCGGTCAGCGGGTAGCGCAGGTGCCACAGGTGGCCCTTCTCGTCCTTATATTCGGCCTCGTCGTCCGAGATGGCGGTGGTGCAGTTGGGGCACCAGTTGACGATGCGCTTGCCGCGGTAGATCAGACCGTCGTGGTACCAGTCGCAAAAGACCTTGCGTACGGCCTGCGCGTAGTCCTCGTCCATGGTAAAGCGCTCGTTATCAAAGTCGACGGAGCAGCCCATACGCTTGATCTGCTCGACGATGATGCCGCCGTACTCGTGGGTCCAGTCCCAGCAGGCGTCGACAAACTTGTCGCGGCCAATCTCCAGGCGGCTAATGCCCTCGCTCTTGAGCTTCTTGTCGACCTTAGTCTGCGTGGCGATACCGGCGTGGTCGGTACCCAGCACCCAACGCGTGGACTTGCCGCGCATGCGGGCCATACGGATGATGGCGTCCTGGATGGAGTCGTCGGTGGCGTGACCCATGTGGAGCTTGCCGGTCACGTTGGGAGGCGGAATGGTGACGGTGCAGTCGCCCACGCCCTCACGGCGCTTGTAGTAGCCGCCGTCGAGCCACTTCTGCAGGATCGCCGGCTCG
>OBJP01000998.1_pt1 | contig 14407 bp, 20 predicted proteins | sample 1519821 | NCBI WGS metagenome assembly OBJP01 (sample SAMN04209218, study PRJEB22552) | human gut metagenome | biome: gut; material: feces | host: Homo sapiens | place: USA: Oklahoma | reverse complement strand
AAAAGGGATTGATGATTATACAGGAAGCTATCAAGCTGACTATGAAAATTTTTCAAATACGGAGTATTTGTTCGGAGGAACTTCAATAAAAAGGAAAGCCGGAAAAGATATATCAGTTACTTGTACGTTGGAAGTTTCAAGTGGTACTGCAAAAGTATTTTGGATTTCGGGAGCTGACGAAGCAGTAACTTTACTTGAAACAACTGGAACATATAGCGATACTATTACACTTCCCGATGGTGGAAATTATATCGGTATTGAATGTGAAGATTTTACCGGAAAAATAGAAATGAATATTGAATAATTTTCTGCCAGACGACGGCAAAAGAAAAAAAGCCGTCGTATCGCAGATAGATTTTCACGCGCCTTTGAAGCGGTGGCTTTGATTTTTAGAGCTGCCGCTTCTTTTTGTCTATTCTTGAACCAATAATAACACAGAATGATGAGTAGTGGCATTTAGGAGGATTGCCACTATGGGGATTTCTTTGTTGCTGTACAGCATACATAGGTTACATTCATTAAAAAAAGTATAGCTCCCCCACTGTGGAAGTCCGACTTTGAATATGAACTGACAAATCATATTTATTCTACTGTTATTTCTCATGCACTCATTTTTATTTTAAAATGGGTGTATTTTTTTATTCAAAAATGCAACTGCACCCCCTGTCCTGTCGGGACTAAGAGCGAAAAGGGGGAAAGAAGCAGAAATTCCTATCAACTCGCTCCCTTTCAAGGCTGGAAAGGGGGTGAGTAATGATGAAGCCATCTGAATTTCAGACAACCATAGAGAACCAGTTTGATTACATCTGTAAAGTCGCTATGGAGGATGAACGCAAAGACTATCTCAAAGCGTTGTCCAGACAGTGTAAACGGGAAACCCTGTTCTGTGATATGGACGATTACACCGTCAATCTGTTTTCTTCCGAAGACACCTATCCATCCCACTTCCATACTTTTGAAATGGATGGATTTACTGTCCGTATTGAAAACAGCCTATTAGCAGAAGCATTAGAAAATCTGGATGGAAAGAAACGTGACGTTATCCTGAGATATTATTTTCTTGGATTTGACGATACGGAGATTTCAAAAATTCTGAAAGTTAACCGTTCTACCATCCAGAGAAGAAGACACGCCGGACTGGAATTTATCAAAAAATTTATGGAGGAAGAAGCATGACAGCAAAGCACCCTATGATTCCGTTTCCTGTAATTGTAAGGGCTGCGGATGGTGACATTGAAGCAGTCAACCAGATTGTACGCCATTACAGCGGTTTTATTGCCAGCCGTTCCATGCGTCCCATGAAAGACGAATACGGGAATACCCACATGGTTGTAGATGAAACCCTACGCCGCCGGATGGAAACACGTCTGATTGCAAAGATTTTATCTTTTGAAATCAGGGAACCAAAGTAAAAATAACGCTCTCCTGTGGAAGCATGGACAAGCTCATGCTTCCCAGACAGAGCTTGCCAGTCTATTAAAGTGTATTATCACCAGTGCATTTTAACAGGCTGACAAAGCCGGATTGTTCCTTGAAAAAGAAAGCGTCTAATCAACGCAGCATAAAGCAGCCGAATACGTTTCGATAGAAAGAGAGCCGTTGGGCTGGCACGCCGTGACCCACCAAAGGAGGGATGAAACCGGATAGCGATTCCTGCCAGCGTTCCATAAGCAGCTTACCGCAAAAGCTGCCGCCATGACCTTTCTATCGTGATAATGATACTTCCGTACAGCCTTAGTCCGTGTGATGATGTAGCACCGCTGGCAAAGGGTACGGCTGGATGAGAACCATGCAGGGGTGAGATTCCCATGAGCTTTAGCGAAAGCTGTTCGGTTTGCTAAGGATGATTCTTTCATAATGAACAAGCATTTTTGCATAGTCTGTAAACATAGTAAAGACTGTGAGGTGGAATTATGCCAAAAGAAGCAGAAATTTCCTGCAAAAATGTATTTAAGTGTGAAGATAAGTCGGCATTAAAAAAAGAGTTCAATCAAAAATGGATAGAACTTATCAATCAATTAGAAAAATCCAAAGGGCAGGTATTACCTGTAAAATGATAGACAAACATTTCCCAACACGGTATAATAAGTGTAGGTGAATGTTTGTTTTATCCTCTCTTTAAGGGAGATAAAATATGATGAACACAAAGTCAAAAGTTGCTATTTATTGCCGCTTATCAGAAGAAGATAGAAACAAACAACATGAAACTGATGATAGTAACAGTATTCAAAATCAAAAATCCATGCTGATTCAATATGTATTGGAACAAGGCTGGGAAGTCTACAATATATACAGTGATGACGATTATACTGGTTCAGATAGACGAAGACCAGAATTTAACAAACTGTTAAATGACGCTGAACACCGAAAATTTGATATTATCCTCTGTAAAACACAATCCAGATTTACCAGAGAGTTAGAGTTGGTAGAAAAATACATACACGGATTGTTTCCTATCTGGGGGATTCGTTTTATCAGTATTGTAGATAATGCAGATACCGCTAATAAAGGAAACAAAAAATCAAGACAAATCAATGGTCTGGTTAATGAGTGGTATTTAGAGGATATGTCGGAAAACATCCGCAGCGTATTGACTGACCGCCGGAAGAATGGATTTCATATTGGTGCATTTGCTCTTTATGGTTATAAAAAAGACCCTGAGCAAAAGGGACACCTGATTATTGACGAAGAAGCTGCTGCTGTTGTAAGAGAAGTTTTCACTTTATTTTCACAGGGATATGGCAAAACAGCGATTGCCCGTATGCTGAATGACCGTGGGATTCCAAACCCTACGGAATATAAACGGCTTCATGGTTTACGATATAAGCAGCCTACCAGAAAAAATAGTACCTTATGGAAATATTTTGCTATCTCTGATATGCTGACAAATGAAATTTATATCGGAAATATGGTTCAAGGAAAATACGGCAGTGTTTCGTATAAGACAAAACAAAATAAGCCCAGACCTAAAGAGGAATGGTATAGAGTAGAGGGAACACACGAACCGATTATTGACCGTGAACTTTGGGATAAAGTACAATCTATGGTAGCTGAAAAAGCAAAACCATTTACAGTAGGAACCATAGGGCTGTTTGCCAGAAAAGCTCGCTGCATGAACTGTGGCTATACCATGCGTTCTAATAAGCAGACAGATGGAAGACATTATTTACAATGTTCAAATCGCCATGTTGCAAAGGACGCTTGCATAGGTTCATTTATTTCTGTGAAGAAGTTGGAGCAGGCAGTTATTTCTGAACTGAACAAGTTATCACAAGAATATCTTGATAAAGATGAATTGGAACAAAACGTGGAATTTCACTCCAACGTAAAGGAGAAAAAAACTTCTTTAGAAACACAACTTACTACCTATCAAAAAAAGATTGAAGAAGACGCAAAGGTAATCAGAGAACTTTATCTTGATAAAGTAAAAGGGATTCTTTCCGAAAATGATTTCCTGAATTTGTCAAAAGATTTCACAAATGACAGAGAACGGCTTGAAAAGCTGGTGATTGAAACGCAAAAACAGCTTGATGTAATTGAGAGAAAAATCCAGACAGGCGATAATCGCCGCCAGCTTATTGAGCAATACACAAATCTTGAACATTTAGACAGAGAAACCGTTGAAACTCTAATTGATTATATATTAGTAGGAAAACGGATTCCAGGGACAAGAAATGTCCCGATTGAAATACATTGGAATTTCTAAGTTCTGTAAAATCTGGTGTCTGGCACACCAGATTATATAGAACTTCTACTTAACACTTCTATGTTGCACATACGCAGTCGTACCATCTGCAGCGAGGTCTTCATGAAGATCTGTAATCGGATCACCTTTTGACTGAAAATAGGTTGCAGTCCACGGTGCTCCGCTTGCAGCCTGTGGCCACAATGCCAGAGTATGATCTACATAGTATGGAGCAAACCCGGATCTCTCAATTTCTTCCGGAGAAAGATTTTTCGTCAGCTGATGCACAATGGCACAAATCATTTCCATATGGGCCAGTTCCTCCGTGCCTGTATCGTTATCGAAATTGCACATTTTAAATTGTCAGAACTTTAATAGCACACCACAACGTACATTTTTGTCAATCCCTTTACTGTAAGCACTTGAAAAGTGGGGATTGACAAAAGAAAACACAGTAAAATGAGAAAAGGGATATTCCAATTCAGTTTTTTGGAATATCCCTTGATTATTATTTTAATGTAATTGTAGCACCACCGTCAAAGAAGAAGCCCGCACCTGCTTCTGTTTTAAACACATCATAATAGCCAAATGATGTTACACCGATTTCTTCACATTCGGAAGGAATCATTGATGCATATGTAGGTAAAGGAATGCTTGTGTCACTCATATCAAGTACATATATCATAGCTCCTCCACCATAATCATTTTCTGGGTCATAACTAAAGGTATATATAGTAGAGTGGATTTTTCCAAGTGAGTTATCCTCTTCGGTTACACTCCAAGCACCAATCCATTCAACTGGAACATCAACAGAAAAATATTCATTCTCATAATGAGTTTTTGCTGTTTCTTCTTCTGCCTTTTTTCTTGCTTCTTCTTCTGCTTTACGTTTAGCCTCTTCCTCTGCTTTCTTTTGTGCTTCAGCTTCCGCTTTTTGCTTTTCTTCAATATCAGTTATTCTGTTTGTATATGCTTCTATATAGGAAGAAAGATTTTCAATATATTCTTGATAATTTGAATTATTGGATAAAGTATATTCTTTTTCCGCTTCTATTGTGGTTAGCAAATTATTTAGATTGTCTTTGTGATTTGCTAATGTATCAATATCGTCGGAGGTTCCTATATCTAGAGGGGCATTTTCTTCCATAATTTGCTGATACTCTTTTACAAACTTGTTTTGCATAGATGAAATCAATGTTTTATATTGGTCGGATATTTCAGGAAAAAATTTTTTTGATTTAGTATAGTCTTTTGATTCCTGAATAGTTGATTTTAATAATTCTAGTCTAGATTCTCTGTCAGTACTATTTTTAAAGTCCTTTTCAATCGTGTTTATTTCAGCGGTTTTTTCAGAAATCGTTTTTTGCTTCACATAGTAGGGATATAAAAAATATCCTGTTACCGCAAGTAAAGTTAGAATTAAAATTCCTGTTATAATAATTGTTTTTCTTTTCATGTCAAATCAATTTACTCCTATATTTGTTAATTATCTTTTTAATGTGAATACATTGCCTTCCTGTCCTAATCCTTCTATTATTGAATCGTTAACGTACAAATTAGCACGAATATTTGCTTTTGTAACAGACAGAGTTTTCGACGGTTCTGCAATCCAGTCACCGGCTTCTAAATCCATATGAAGGGTTTCAAAATCTATTTTTCCCGATACATTATAGCTTCCTGGCTGAGAATAGTCGCTAGTAGTTTCAGGAGTATAGCTGTATGTGGCGGTTATAGTACCGTTTTCGTCAAGGCTTAAAATATTTAAAACCGCTTCGCCAGAATAAGGTGCTCCATTATATGTGCCTTTCCATTCTCCAACAATATTCAAAGATTCTAATGTTGATTTTATTGTTACAGGCTGACAAGTCCATCCTTCTTCCTCAGAGTATAGATAGCCAATATTAGCCTCTATCTGGAACACAGCAGTTGGCTTGGTAATTGTGGCGGTGCATTCAAAAGTTTTGAAGGTTCCCTTGTCCTCAGTATTTTCATTTACAATTTTGAAGTTAGAAATGTTCTCTTTTTCAATAGAAATGTTACTTTCGTCATTGTCTAATTTAATTTCGCTTTGTACTAATTCTTCTGTTAAAGACTTTTCGGTGGCATTTAGGGCAGTACCTTCTATATCCTGAGCAGTAAAAGATTTCTTTTCTGCTAAGGAGTCGATTTCCCAGTCATCTTCAAAATGATAAGAGATTTCCAACTGTCCTTCTGCCTTTTGTACAGGAGATTCTAATGTAAGCGATACAAGAACAGTATCTTTTTTCTGTTCTATATCGGTATCTTGTTTATCTATGGAAATTTTTTTGATTTCTGATTCTTCGATATACCATTCTGTATCATCAACCTTTACTGTTTCATCGTTTAGAGAAAGAGAAATGGCTTCTTCATCAATCCCCTTTAAAGGCTCTTTTACCCATTCATCAGAATCATTGACATCAACATCAGCAAGTGTCCACTTTTTTTGTTTATCTAAATTATATGTGAGTACACACTCTTTCTGATAGCTTATCTCAGAATCCTGAGTTGTGATGGTACACCATACAGTATCGGTTTTCTTATTTTCATCTGTTTGTCTTTTGTCAATGGCTATTTCTTCGATTTTTTCATTATCTTTGATAACGTTGGTTTCTTCGTACTGTTCTAAGTCCGTTTTTATTTGCTTTTCGTTCGCAACATTGGAACACCCTGTGAACAGTGTCATTAACAGTGCCATAGGCAGAATCATTAAGTATTTTCTTCTCATTTCTTTAACTCCTTTATATTTTTGTTAAAAACTTCATCTTTAGAAGTATAATAGCAAAAAATTGTTATAACATCAATACAAAACTTCATCTTTAGAAGGAAGTGCTGTATGAAAATATATTGGAATGGAACTTCCAAAAATATAATTGGGAGCAATCTGAAAAAATTAAGAAAGAAAGCTGGTATGACACAAAAGACTTTAGCTGAAAAACTTCAATTAGAAGGGCGGGATTTTACAGACTTAACTATTTTGAGGATAGAGCAGGGGAAAAGATTCGTTCCAGATTATGAAGTTGTTGCTTTAGCGGAGTTTTTTGGTATTACCACTGATGATTTGTTAAAAGGACATGATGAATAAAACAGCGTTGCAGACAAAGAAGTATCTGCAACGCTGTTTTATTTTTACTGTGTGATTGCTTTATCTATTTCTCGCAATAAATCAGATTGTTTCCAATCACTCTTATTATCATCAGGATAAATTAAGTCTTCTTTGACAAGTGCAAATTCAGTATTATAAGGTGAATCCTTTTTATTCATATCATTGTAAAAATTGTTTTGCAGTTCTTTTTTCCACTGTGCTTTTATATGGTCTGGCATTTTAGGGTGAATATCAGCAAGAGCTTTTTGGATTAGATAATCTAATAGCGTTTGATTTATTTTTAACACAGGATATTTCAACTTTTGTTCTCCGCTTTGAGCAGATATAAATTTAATGGATACTAGTTTTTCTAGTGTGTTTAAAAATGTGCTTGTGGATTCACCTTTGCAAAGGTAGTCATATGAAACATGATAGTGTTCGGCAATTCTGAATAAATTTTCTAAGGTCAAGTTTACTCTACCTTGCTCGATTTTGGATAAATTTTCTTTAGATATATTGATTTCTGTGGCTAATTTCTCTTGGGTATCATTATTTTTTCTCCTAATTTCTTTTAACCGTAAAGATACGTCTTTTTTAAATTCTTCATAGTCCATAGTTTTAATACTCCTTTTAATTTATAAAAAATGCTTATTAAGAAACATGATATAAATTTTAATAACTGTATCATACATAAGATAGATTGAAAATACGATTATGTCAAATATATCATAGTTAAAAGAATATCACGACAAGTATTAAAAAGCAAGTTATAATTAAAACAAGTTAAGTGCTTAACGAAAAAATATTTGTATGTATGATAGGAAGGTGGTGAAACTTATGCAGGCAAAATTACTCGGTTTTATGGGTGTAGATTTTACCAATAAAGACGGAGAACAGATTGTAGGAATGAATATTTTTGTAGCTTTCAAAGATGAAAATGTTCATGGACTGAGAGCAGAAAAATTCTTCCTTAAAGAAGGAATCTCTCTGCCAGAACAGGTAAAAGTCAATGATACTTTGGAGATTTCCTTTAATTACAAAGGAAAAATTGAATCCATTACAATAGTGTAATGTGACATTTTGTCGGGGGGAGGGGAGACACTCTTCCCCTGACAAAGACAAAAGAAAAGGAGAGGTTATGAGAATTTTAGAGAGAATAAAAAAACGTTATTTCCGGCTTTCATTAGCAATACAGCAGTTGATTTTAAGACCATACCTCAATATTTTCCCATTGGCGATATTAGCAGGCTTTTGGATGTTATGGAATCAGAAATCAGGGTTATATGCTCATACTCCTAAACTGATACTTCCCGTTTGGCGTGGTATCGTCCATATTGGAGGAACTATCATGTTTATAATTCTATTTATTTTTACAGTCTATTGTATTGGAGTTATGACGGCAAAGCATGATGAATATAATCTTGGGCTTGCCTTTACTGGGCAGGATTTAAGAAACGGCTGTCCAGTTCTGATAAAAAAGAACAGGGATAAAAAAACAGGGGTAACAACAAGGGTATTTTACAGTCAGATTCCTATGGAACGGTGGCGAAAATGCAAAGAAGCGATTGCCGATTGTATGAATCTACATTTTGTGAATCCTGATTTAGAATATGGTGGCAAAAATAAAGATAAAGGAAAGCTGATTGTGATGTACAGCAAAAAGGGAAGAAAGCCGCCGGAAAGAGGCGTATTGTATGACGAAGAATAATTTTCTCAAACTTGGGTATGATTATGACGCTTGGCATGGGTACGGGAAAAGAGATGCTCTGTTTACGGATATATCCCTGAAAACGAATAGCCATATGATTTTATGCGGTATGTCCGGTAGTGGGAAATCTTATGCACTTGTCTGGTGTCTGAAAATGCTGATTCTTGCTTCTCCACCAGAAGCGGAGTATTTCTTTGCAGATTTTAAGCAAGACGATTCATTTGCTTTTTTAAGAGGGTGCACTTTTTACTATCCTTATAAAAAATCATTAGAAGCCTTAGAGGTTGTCTATACAATTTTACATAAAAGACAGTCAGGAGAAGATAAAAACAGATATACAGTAACCCTAATTTGGGATGAATATATGGCAAATATCTTAGCCTTGCAGGGAGAGGACAAGAAAAAGGCAGCAGATGTGATGAACAAGGTTTCAGAAATTCTCATGCTTGGCAGGTCATTGGGAGTTCGTTTTATCTGTTCCTGCCAGCGTCCAGACGCAAAAGCTTTTCCAGACGGTAGCCGTTTGAACTACGGAATCATTATGATTCTCGGTGCACCTATGCGGAGTATTTATGAAATGCTTATGCCAAAGGAATATATTGAAATGGTAGAAAACAGGCAATTTGAAAGGGGAGAAGGGATTTTACTTCTTCAAGGCTCGGATTTGCACTTTGTTAAAATCCCGACTGTGAGGGATATGGAAAAAATGCAGGAAATCTGTGTCAAGGCATTGTCGTAATATCCCTAAAGGCAGGCAAGGGCGGCGGCGAAGCCGCAAGCCCTTAGCCCTGCCATGTTGGGCTAGTATTACCCAACATGGCACAAACATGAAAAACACCGGTAACTACAAGGCTTTCTGCCTTGTTCACATCATAGCACAAAATGCACAAGGAGTGATTATCATAGCAGACACACAAGCGTTGATGTATCAATTAACAATCAATGATTCATTGAAAAAAGGATATACACATGAACGTATATTTGAAATTTTACATAGGAATTTTAAAACATTAGTTTATCTATGTATGGCGGATGAAAAGGGTACGTTATTTCATACACATATTTTTGTTGTATTTTCGTCTAGGGTACGTTTTAGCATGATAAAGAGATATTTTCCGGAAGCCCATATAGAAAAGTGCAGAAGTACGATTTCTGATAATGTTGCTTATGTGAGCAAGTCTGGAAAATGGGAAAATGATTCAAAGCAAGAGACAAAAATACAAGGTTCTTTTGAGGAATACGGAACACGCCCGCCAGATAGCAGAGGGAAAAGGCATGATATGTCAGAGTTGTATCAGATGGTACTGGATAATATGACAAATGCGGAGATATTAGCAGTCAATCAGGATTATATCTTGCAGATTGATAAAATAGACAAGGTGCGGACTACCATTCTTACAGAACGATTCAAGGATTCTGTCCGGCTTGACATGGAAGTGTGCTATATCAGCGGTCATACAGGTACAGGAAAGACAAGAGGTGTGTTAGAAGCACATAATTTTATAGATGTTTACCGTATTACGGATTACAAAAATCCTTTTGATGGGTATCGCTGTCAGCCCGTTATTGCCTTTGATGAGTTTCGTTCCTCTCTCCGTCTGAAAGAAATGCTCCTGTACTGTGATATTTATCCGTTAGAACTTCCGTCCAGATATGCAAATAAATATGCCTGCTACAATAAGGTTTATATTATATCAAACTGGGCGTTAGAGCGGCAATATCCAGAAGCACAAAGAGAAGACAGAGAATCATGGGAGGCTTTTTTAAGACGAATACATAAAGTAATAACCTATGATGATAAGGGGAAGAAAATTATCTATCCGTCTGTGCAGGCTTATTTTGAAAGAGATACAGATTTTCGTACTTTGACAGCAGGGGAACAGCAAAAGCTACCTTTTGCGGAAAAGAAAGATTAGGAACATTTTTGCGGCTTTCGCATAATGTAATTATAAGTCATGGAAAGGGGGAATTGTATGCAAGAATCTACTGGCGAATCTGGAAAAGAGCCGGATAGTAAAATGCTTTCAATAGAGATACAAAAATCCTTTCGTAAAATCTTAAAGTGCGGAATATATAAAGAATTACATAGACGCTCCCTTTTGTCAGATGAGCAACTAAATTCTCTGATAAATGAAAAATAACGCAAATTAAATTGCACATCACAAGAGATTTTGATACAATATGGTTGTCTTGTGGTGTGCTATTTTCATTTATGGAGGTAGCACAATGAAAGAAAATATTTTAAGGGTTGCGGCGTATGCCAGAGTATCTACAGATAAAGAAGACCAAACGAATTCACTTTTAAGCCAAAGAAGTTATTTTGCTGATTATATTACACATCATGAAGGTTGGCAACTTAGTGAAGTGTACTATGATGAGGGAATCAGCGGAACACAGATAAAGAAACGTTCCGGCTTTAAGAAAATGATACAGGATGCTCTAAACGGAGATGTTGATTTGATTATAACAAAAGAGGTTGCAAGGTTCGCCCGGAATACAGTGGATACGCTGTCTTATACACGCAAACTTAAATCAGCAGGTGTCGGTGTTATTTTTACTATTGATAATATCGACACAAGAGACGCTGATGGAGAACTTCGCCTAACTATTATGGCAAGTATCGCACAGGAAGAATCCAGAAAGACTTCGGAACGTGTGAAATGGGGGCAAAAGCGTCAGATGGAAAAAGGTGTTGTATTTGGCAGAGACTTATTAGGTTATACTGTTCAGAATGGACAACTACATATTAATGAAGAAGAAGTTCCGATAGTGCAAGCAATTTTTCATAAATATACAAATGAAGGAAAAGGAACATGGACTATTGCAAATGAACTTTTAGCAGAAGGGATGCGACCTAAAAGAATTGCTTTATGGTCTAATGTAGTTATTCTTCGGGTGTTAAGAAATGAAAAATATGTAGGGGATTTATGTCAGAAGAAAACATACACACCAGATTATCTAACTCATTCAAAGAAATACAACAGGGGAGAGGAGGAAATGGTTTACTTGAAAGAACATCATGAACCTATTATTGACAGAGATTTGTGGAACAGGACACAGGAGGAATTGAAAAGACGTTCTCCTTCAGAAGAACAGAAATCAAAGCATAGTAACCGCTATTGGTGCAGTGGGAAAATTCATTGTGCGGAATGTGGATGCCGTTATGTCAGCCGCACGAAAAAATTAATGAGTGGAGATGTCTATAAGGCTTGGCGTTGTTATGCCGCTGCGAATCATGGCACAAAGAAACAAGACGCTGACGGAAACGAAATCGGCTGTAATAATTCTTCTATCAATGACCGTTCTTTAAAAACTTGCATGAATTACTGTATCACTCTTGTTCAAGGAGAACGTGATTCCTTGAAAAAAGAAATTTTAAAAGAAATCTCACAGCTTCAAAAAACAACAGCAAAAAAATTAGATTCAAAGAAAATCAAGAAGAAAATAGATAATCTTGAAATGAAGAAACGAAAAGCAATTGATTTAATGCTTGATGGACTGATTTCAAAGGAAGATTTACAGAGTCAAACAGAGTGGTATAACGAAGAACTTGAAAAACTGAATATACAACTGTCAGATGCTTTACAAAAAGACAAGTCGGATTCTCGTCAGGTAAATCATATGGAGAAGTATATAAAAGCCTTAGATGAAATTATGGAACTGGATAGTGATAGCGAAGATGTTTATAAGGAAGTACTAGACCATATGGAGATTCATAAGGGAAATATTGTTGATGTATGGTTGAAGTCAATACCGATAGGAATCCGGCTGAAAGTAAAGGCAACGGGAAAAGGGGAATATTTCAAAACAGAAATTTTAGAAACATCTTTTATTGAAAAGTAACGTGTGCAATATCGGTACAGATGTACCGATATCCGTAAGTGTTGCGGTCACCTCTTTATATGGCATGGTATACCGCTGAGATAAATACCGCATTGATGCAGCGAGCTCCCCGTCCGGTCCACCAAATAACAATAACCTATAATATTTCTACATATTATAAATATACACGAAAATGATACAATATTCAGGACGGCAACTCCATCCGCCCAACACTCATATACGCTGCACGTAAAAAGGTGTGCATCATTTCGGTTGTCAAGATCATCCCTCTTGGCAGCCGGAACTTGAATGTATTACCTGGTATCTCCAAAAACTCTTGGTAAAGCAAAAATGTATCGTAAGATTCGTAGATCTGGTATTCCATGATTGTTCCCCCTCTTGTATTGACTACATATATTATAGCACAGAGGGGTTTGAATTGAATTTATTAAAAATACATTTTGATAGAAAATAATATTATTCCCCTCAGAGAGCTGATCTCCGAGGGGATTTTTATTAGATGGTTTTGACCGGATCCCGATACAATGGCGCCATCAGTCTCACATACCACGGTCCGTTTGGACTCCACTTGTAAGTTGGCATATCATGTCCATAATTCGCTTTATAGATCTCCTGTAAAATCTTCATTTCGTCTGGATGCCCCAAAGGTGTTACAACTCCATCATGCATCCAATAAACACATCCTTTTCCCTCTACCGTAAACATACACTGCATAGTCTCTTCTCCTTTCTGCTCTGCTGTTGCGACTTGATTTCCATTCATCAGTTTGCTGATACGTTTAATAAAATACGTTTTTGTCGCTGTCGCGCCGCCGTGAATCTCCACTGATCTATGCGGACAGGCGGTTGCAAACACCTCCTGATGCAGCATGATCGTATTCGCACTTGGCACAATTCCGTACTGCTTACATTTCCGCGCAGCCAACTGCAATGCTTTTTCTTCATTTGATCTAAATGTATTTAAATCCCCCATGCTCTGGCAGACTTCAATCCCCAAGAAATTGAGATTTCCATTCGAATTCCCACAATGCCAAGCACAGTTTGAATCATCCTCTGCTTGCAGAATTCCATCGTTACACACATAGTAGTGAGCAAATCCGTTTTCCAAGTTTGCGTTTTGTAAGTAATTCCTGTAATACGCTGTCGTAGCATTCTGACCGTCTGCCCCATTATGAATAAAAATACCGACAGGATTTTTACCTCTCCTGCCGGCAATTCCTCTACAGATACTCATTATTTCTCCTCCTGTTCTTCCTCCTGCTCTTCTGTCTCAAATGCTTTTTCCAGTTCTTCTGCTGTTGTTCTTCCAAATTCGTTCTGTTCGCTCATGTTCTCACCTCCTTGTGCGATGTCGCACAATAAAAGAGAGCCTGTTTCCAAGCTCTCCTGAATCTATTTATATGTAAGTGCCCTCTCCGAATCTCCTGTTCCCGGCGTTGTTGGGTCTACCACTACACCAAGGATCGCCAGCACTGCAAAGAGCGCATTGACTACAGTTAAAAGCTTGTCTCCAAGGTTTCCAAGGTCGATTGTAAACCCAAACACTGCCGCGATAGCCTGTACCAACAGTAAGATTGCCGGGATCAGCGCTGCCCAGAAAGCCTTGTTTTTGATTCTTACAATCCAGTTAATTTTTTTCATGCTGCATTCTCCTTTATCCTTTTATTGGCAGTTCTTTTACTTCTGCTAATAGTTGCGTTGCCATTCCATTCCCGCCGAGTTTATGGTATGCATCATACATTTCGATAAAATTCTCAATTCCATGCTTCGTAACATACCCTCTTTTTGTCCATTTTTCGTGGTACTCGATAAGTTGGACGCGCAAAAGTAGCATTGTCCCTGCACTATTTGCGTCCCTGTCCTTCTTCTGATTTTTGAGTAGCCACACAATGTATCCCATAAATGCTGTGAGTACTATCGGCAACGCAAGTTTATAGGTTTCTGTCAATATTTCTGTCATGTCTTTCCTCCGGTTTTTTAAGTATAAAAATAAGACCATTACGGTCTTGCCCTAATCTCCATATTCGCCACCTATAAAAATGTCTAAACAGTCTGTACTTCTGCGTAAG
>OBJP01000993.1_pt1 | contig 14492 bp, 10 predicted proteins | sample 1519821 | NCBI WGS metagenome assembly OBJP01 (sample SAMN04209218, study PRJEB22552) | human gut metagenome | biome: gut; material: feces | host: Homo sapiens | place: USA: Oklahoma | reverse complement strand
GAGGCTGTTACACCAACACGCTTTCCAAGCGTGCGCCATAGACCACTAGGCGAATCCTCCATGCACTGCAGTGCTTGCTAGAAGCAAGCTCCGTAGGCAACTCGAATAAGCTACCACAGCTTTCGGATAAATGCACATTCAGTGCCGGCTGCGGCGTGTCGCTTTGTGGACAAGGACCACCAATGAGTGCCTGCGCTGATGTGCAGGTCGTTCGTACGGCGTGTGCAACAGGTGATCTCACCGGGGGGTGAACCAGTGCAAATCAAGGCGACTCAAGGCAAGTCAGCAAACCCGAGGCAAACCAGAATGAACATGCGCATGCCATCGCGTGAATTATTGCCAGCCTCTTGCCGTGATGCAACATAGTGGTTTTAGGCTATGAACCTTGGTGAAACAGTTGGTCATGCAATATGAGGGATGGGGAGTGGCCAGTCGCGGGGAGTTCATAATTCGGGAAGTCTCCCATCTGTGAGCGGGACAATATCGAATATTGAGACAATCTGCGGTAATAATTGATCGAAAAACAGTGCCTAATACCTCTTAAATCCTAAAAAATCAAGACTGTTCCTCAAAAAAGTTTTTCTTTATATTGAGTAGTTGGTTTTTGATTACTTAGCTGCGCAGAGAGAGGAATAGGCATGGTTCGTCGCGCCCAGGCTGCTCTTCGGTCCGTTGAACACACCAGCGTGAGGCAGCTGCGAGTCCTGGCTGCGATTGTATTTCTGTTCGCCATGGTCATCGCCACTGTGGCTCCTGCAGTTACGGCTCCGATGGCCTTCGCCGACAGCAGCACCAGCTCGTCCAGTTCATCAAGCTCGTCCAGCGTTGACTACGCCACCTGGGCCGAAGTCTCCAAGGCGATGGACAAGCAGCTGAACAGCGGTCTTAAGACGTACAAGGATGGCAACACCGCTGGCGCCACCTCCGATTTCATGGGCGCGTACAACAAGATTTACGTGGCCTCCAACTTCACCGCGGTCGTGCACGACACCATTGGCGCGGACAAGCAGCTCGCCCAACAGCAGGCATTCCAAAGCGTTCAGAATCTTTCCTACACGCCTGGCAACGACGATCAACTGGCTCAGCAGATTGATGCGTTGACCGCCGATCTTGACGCCACGGCCCAGCAGCTCGACGCCAACGCCGATCTCGCCAAGCCGAAGGCGTACGCCGAAGCGCTGCAGGCGCAGCTGGCCAAAGAGCGCAAGGAGCTCGACGCCAAGAAAAAGAAGAACCCGGGCAAGGGCAATCGTTCATGGACCGACGTGGCCAACGAAATGACCCCGATTCTCGACAATGCATACAAAGCTTACGAAAAGGGTAATGGTGCCAAGGGCGCCACGCTCGTGAACAACGCGTACTACCAGTATTACGAGAAGCTCGGCTTCGAAAAGAACGTGATGAACGCCATCAGCGGCAACCGCGTCTCGCAGGTGGAATACCAGTTCAAGATGTGCCGCAAGTCCATGAACACCGGCGTATCCCTGAAAGACACCAAGAAGCTGATCGACGACCTCAAGGCCATGCTGATCAAGGACGCCGGCATTCTTGACGGTGGTGCCGCCGATAAGGAAGACGGTTTCACCAAGCTGGTCACCAGCTCCTCCGGCCAGGCGTTCCTCGTGCTTATCCGTGAGGGTCTTGAAGCTCTGCTGGTGGTTGCAGCCATCGTCGCCTACTTGGTCAAGTCCGATAACAAGCGCTTCGTCAAGTGGATTTACTTGGGTGTGCTCGTCGGTCTGCTCGGCGCCGGCTTGGTGGCTGTGATCTTCGTGTTCGCCTTCGGCGGCTCCGGCCCGATTCAGGAGATCATGGAAGGCACCTGCGCACTGATCGCCATGGGCATGCTGCTGTGGACGAGTAACTGGATGCTGAACAAGTCCAGCGTGGAAGCGTGGAACCGTTACATTCGCAAGAAGACCGAGGCTGCTGTGGCTGATGCCGAAGCCGCCGCAAGTGCCGACAACGTGACGTTGAAAACCGTGGTCTCGCTGGCTATGCTGAGCTTCCTCGCCGTGTTCCGTGAAGGCGCTGAAACCGTGATCTTCTACGAGTCCATCTACACGATGAGCCGCGATACTCGCGGTATGTGGATCGGTGGTCTGACCGCCGCGGTGGTGCTTGTCGGCATCTTCCTGCTCTTCCGCTTCACCTCCGTGAAGATTCCGATTGGTCCGTTCTTCCTGGTCACTTCGATTCTGATGTCTGTGCTGGTGGTGGTGTTCGCCGGCGGCGGCGTCCACTCGCTGATCGAGGGCGACTTGCTGCCCGCCTTCTACCTGAACGGTGTGCCGACGAACGATTGGCTTGGCCTCTACCCGTACGTCGAATGCCTAGTGGCGCAGGCCATCGCAGCCGTTGCGGTTATCGCGCTGTTCGTGGTCGGCTTCATCAAGCAGCGCAAGCTGAAGGCGCAGGCTGCTGCCAAGGCCCCGGCCGTGAAGGCGTAGCCCGTCTAGCTCGTCCGTTTCCTCCCATAACTGCAGACAACTGACAGACTTGCGGCACGGCCTCGGATCGATGCCAATTCCTCCAGCCCACGCCGCACTTATCTCATAACTGAATAATTGCAATTATCTAAGCGTGAATCCTAATTCACCAGAGATAGAGAAAAGGAATAACAATGATGAAGAACAAGAAACTGGCCGCTCTGCTCGGCCTGCTGCTCGCCGGTTCCATGACCGTGTCCATGGCTGCCTGCGGTTCCACCAACTCCGCATCCGACACTAAGGCTGACTCCTCCTCCCAGTCTTCCGACTCCTCTTCCTCCGATTCTTCCTCCGATTCCGGCGCCGGTTTCGAAGAGGTTCCGGTTGGCCCGTCCGGTACTGCTGAAGAGCAGGATCAGGACGCCGGCCCGCTGACCGTGGGCGCTGTGTACTTCCAGCCGATCGATATGGAGCCGTCTTCCATGGGCCTGAAGGCTGCTGACGCTTCCTTCCACCTCGAGGCCGACATCCATGCCAACCAGAAGGGCACCGAGCTCGGCTACGGCAAGGGCGACTTCGTGCCGGATCTGACCGTGAACTACACCATCATCGATAAGTCCACCGGCAAGGAAGTCGAGGGCGGCACCGCCACCTCCGGTACCTTCATGCAGATGAACGCTTCCGATGGCCCGCACTACGGCGCCAACGTCAAGCTCGACAAGGCCGGCACCTACCAGCTGAAGCTCTCCATCGAATCCCCGGCCTCCAAGGGTTGGATGCTGCACGTTGACCCGGAGACCGGCGTCAAGGGCCACTTCTGGACCGAGCCGGTCGAGGTCACCTTCGACAACTGGGATTACACTCCTCGCCAGTGGTGATTGACTAAGCAGAAAGCCCCCTCGTCAGAGGGGGCTTTACGCCGCTTTAGGGAGATAATTCTTAGGACGGTCTAAAACTCCCCTCAGTCCGCTTCGCGGACAGCTCCCCTCAGAGAGGGGAGCCTAAGGTGAACAGAGAAAGGACGCGAATGCTTGAACAATTCGTGGCAGTGATGCCGGGCACTTTGGCCCCCGCATTGCTGGTGATGAGCCTGAGCGTGATGCTCACGGTCGGCGAGGGGCGAGATAAGCCGATAAGCTCGCATTGGCGTCTCATCGGCCTGATCGTCGGCCTGATCGCCGCCATCGTATTCGCCGGCCTGCGCGCCTCGGCCGTGATCAATCAGCGCACGTTCGTCAACTACCCGGTGTTGTGGTGCGCGATCATTGCCGACATCCTGACCATCGTCGTGGTGGTGTTCGCACGCCGCATCACCACCAATTGGCAGCAGCACAAGGTGTTCATGCACATCGCTAACGCCGTGGCCGCCATCGACATCGCACTCACCCTGTTCTACGCGCTGCCGGACGTGATTCTGCAGCTCACCATCTGGGTGGAACCAGGGGAGACCGCATTCACTTCGGCCATGCTGCTGCGCGCTCTTGGTTTCCTGCTTGGCGTGGCCATGTCCATTATTGTGGCCGCCATCTTCCGCACGATGCGCACCACTGCCGTGCGCTGGGCGTTCACCGTGGCCGTCGCGGCCATGATGGTGATTCTGCTGATTCAACACTTCACTGGTCTTGCCCAGATTCTGCAGGCGCGAGGCTTCCCGATGAACCATACGATGTTCGTGGCGCTGGCTTGGTCCATCAACCAGAACTCCACGATGATTATGGCGCAGGCGCTGGTGTTCCTGATTCCCGCCGTGGCCTCCATCGTGGCCGGTTTCCGTATGAAAACCCATGATGTGCCGGGAGCCAACGAGGCCACGTTGCGCCGGCATAAGGCATTCCGCCGCCACGCCATCGCCGCTGCCGTGTGGAGCCTTATCGCAGCCATCGGCGTCACCGCAACCCTGACCGTGGGCGTCGCCGCGACCCATCAGACCATCACTCTTTCCCCGCCGGAAGCCTACTCGCTCAAGGACGGCGTGGCCACCATCCCCTTCAGCCAGGTCGAGGACGGCCACCTGCACCGCTTCGAATACAAGGCCAAGGACGGCACCGTCATGCGCTTCATCATCATCCGAAAGAACGGTGGCGCGTACGGCATCGGCCTGGATGCCTGCGAGAACTGCGGCGACGCCGGCTACTACGAGAAGGACGGCAAGATCATCTGCAAGAAGTGCGAGGTGGCCATCAACCTGGCGACCATCGGCTTCAAGGGTGGCTGCAACCCGATACCATTCCCGTACAAGACCGGCCACGGCAAGATCACCATTCAAACTACGGATCTGGACGCGCTGAGCGCCCACTTCCAGTGAGTCAGGCAGGAGACAAGAATCATGTTCTTTCTGCGTATGATTACTCGCTCGTTCACCCGACAGCTGCGCCGGCGCCTGCTTATCGCGCTGACCGTATGCCTGTCGGCGACCGTGTCCGTATCGATGCTGGGCGTCGTGTTCGACGTGGGTGACAAGCTCAACGCTGAGCTGTCCACCTACGGTTCGAACATCACCGTGCAGCCCAAGGCGGACGCGGTCGTTTCCGACCTGTACAACACCGAGTCGGGCGGCGCGACGTCCACCAGCGACCCGACCGCTTTTCTGAAGGAGTCGGACGCGGCCAAGATCAAGACGATCTTCTGGTCGTTCAACATCACCAGCTTCGCGCCGCAGCTCAACATCCACGCCACGGTGAACGGTACCAACGTGCCGGTCGTCGGCACGTGGTTCAACAAGAACCTCAAGATCTCCACCGGCGAGACTACCGTCGTGGGCGTGGAAGGCATGCGCTCGTGGTGGCAGCTGGACGGCAAGTGGCCCAAAGACGATTCCGACCAGGGCGTGATCGGCAAGACGCTGGCCTCCGAACTCGGCGTGACCACCGGCGACACCATCACCCTCAACAAAACCACCGCCTCAGGCAAGAAGAACGAGCAGAAAATCAAGCTCACCGGTGTCTACGATTCCGGCGACGAGGACAACGGCTCGCTCTACATCGCCTCCTCCACGGCCCAGGTACTCGCCGACCTGCCCGATTCGGTCGACAAAATCGAGGTCAAGGCCCTGACCACGCCGGAGAACGACCTGGCCCGTAAGGCCGCCGCGAACCCGGCCGCGCTGAGCCAGGAGGAATGGGAGACCTGGTACTGCACCGCCTACCCGAGCTCGATCGCCTATCAGATCGAAGAGGTGATTCCGGGCGCGGTGGCCAAGCAGGTGCGTCAGGTGGCCGCGTTGCAGGGCAATGTGCTGCAAAAGACGCAGGCCGTGATGATTCTGATGACCGTGCTGAGCCTGATCGCCGCAGCCGTGGCCGTGGCCAACCTGATGGTCGCCTCGATCGGCGAACGGTCGGGCGAGCTGGCGTTGCTCAAGGCGCTCGGTGCCACCGATGCCGCGGTATCCCGCCTGATGCTGGCCGAAACGGCGGCAATCTCGCTGCTGGGCGCGATTGTGGGCGCGCTGCTCGGTTCCGGCGTGGCCCAGCTGATAGGCCGGGTGGTGTTCGGTTCCGGCATTACGATGCGGCCGATGGTGTTCGTGCTGGTGTTCGTGCTGCTGGCTGTCACCGTGCTGCTGGCGTCCGCCTCATCGATTCGTTCGATTCTGAATCTCAAGCCCGCGGAGGTGCTCCATGGTCGCTGAGTTTATCTACGTAGGTGTGGAAGGAGGGAACCGATGACCAACACCGGTATGTTCTTCAGAATGCTGTTCAGCGCCGTGTTCCGTCGGCGTTCGCGCGCGGTGATGGCTGTGGTGGCGTCGCTGGTCGGCGCAGCCACACTGTTCTGTCTGGCGATGATTTGCCTCGCTGTGCCGCAGCAGATGAACGAGGAGATGCGTGCGTACGGCGCGAACCTGATTGTCGCGCCCACCGAATCGACCAATGCCGACGGCAAGGCCGGCATCGACAAGGCGATGGTGCAGCACACCACTGAAATGGTCAAGGCCAAGGGTTCCGCGAAATACGCCACCTACCGCTACGAGAACGTGCGCGTCAACGCCTCGCCGTACGTGATGGCCGGCGTGAATGCGGCGCAGGTCAAGAACCTCAACCATCACTGGGTGGTCGACGGCTCGTGGCCGACCGACGGCAAGGTGCTGATCGGACGCGACATCGCCGACGCCATCGGCCTGAGAATCGGCTCCGCCATCACCATCGGCTACCGTGCATCCGATAACGCCAGCACCAACGGCACTTCGTCGAACTCCTCGATCGACCAGCAAACCAAAGACGGCCGTGTCTCCAGTGACATCATGGACACCTCCGGTACCGAATTCCGCGTGGCCGGCATCGTGGACACCGGCGGCAGCGAAGACTCGATCATCTACGCCACCAACGCCGACGTCAACAAGCTCACCGGCATCACGCGCGGCGTGGACGTCATCGAGTATTCGGCCGGCGCCAGCGATCTCGCAGGCCTGGTGTCCAGCATCAACGACATGACCTCCATGCACGTCAAGGCACAGCAGGTCACCAAGATCACCGCCTCCGACACCCGCATCATCACCATGCTGCAGACGCTGTTCTGGATCGTCTCGCTGGTGGTGCTGGTGCTGACGCTCGTCGGCGTCGGCACCACAATCAGCTCGATCGTCTCGCAGCGACGCAACGAGATTGGCCTGCGCAAGGCCCTCGGTGCCAGCTCGCGTGCCATCGGCACCGAGTTCTACATCGAATCGTCGCTCTACGGCCTGATTGGCGGCCTCATCGGCACCGCAATCGGCTACGGACTCGCCGGTTGGCTGTGCGTGGCGGTGTTCGAACGCTCCATCGTATTCAACTGGTGGCTGGCGCTGATTTCCGTGCTGTTCAGCGCACTGGTCGCCATCGTCGCCTCCATCCCGCCCGTCCACCGCGCCACCCGCATCGACCCCGCCGTCGTGCTTCGCGAAGAATAAAGAAAGAGAAACGTCATGCTACTTGAACTCGACCACATCTCGAAGATCTACGGCGACCTGCGTGCCGTGGACGACCTCAATCTGACCGTGCCGGAAGGCGAATGGCTCGCCATCGTCGGCTCCTCCGGCTCAGGCAAGACCACGCTGATGAACATGATTGGCTGCATGGACACGCCCTCCAAGGGCTCCGTGAAGCTGGAAGGCCGCAAGCTGGAGGACCTGAACGCCACGCAGCTGGCCGACGTGCGCAAGAACCTCATCGGACTGGTGTTCCAGAAGTTCTATCTGGTGCCGCACCTGACCGCCGTGGAAAACGTGATGGTGGCCCAGTACTACCATTCGGTGGTCGATGAGAAGCAGGCCATGGAGGCGCTGGAAAAGGTCGGCCTGAAGGACCGCGCCCACCACCTGCCCGGCCAGCTCTCCGGCGGCGAGCAGCAGCGCGTGTGCGTGGCCCGCGCGCTGATCAACGACCCGAAGCTGATTCTGGCCGATGAGCCCACCGGCAACCTCGACGAGAAGAACGAGAAGATCGTGCTCGACCTGTTCCGCAAGCTGCACGAGCAGGGCACCACGATTATCGTGGTCACCCACGATGCGCTGGTCGCCAGCTGCGCGCAGCGCGAGATCATGCTCAACCATGGCGTGCTCGTCGGTGAGAAGTGGAATGACGAGGATGCGCGCAAGGCCTACGAGGCGGCCGGCGGCAAGCCCGCCTCCACGGGTGCACAGGTCGAGGGCGCGCAGAACGGCGAGACCGCCATTGGTTTCACTGACCCCACCAAGGCCGCGAAAACCGGCGGCGAGGAGTAGGGCCGTCAGGGGCATCGAGCAGTATGTGAGGAATACATGGCAAGCTGATGGTCTCTCCCCCAGTCAGCTTCGCTGACAGCCCCCCTCGTCAGAGGGGGGCTTAAGGAGCGTGAATATGACCGAAAAGAATACGTTGAAGAAATCCGCGACATTGGCGGCGGCCGGACTGGTCGTGGCTGGCGCGCTGCTGGCCGGGTGCGGCGAATCCAAGGCCACGCCGATGGACGATGCGTACGCCGGCAACTCGGGCGAGACCGAGAAGTCGCAGGAAGAGCAGTCGCAATCCCAGTCGAACGGCTCCGATAGCTCCGACGGCTCCGATTCCGGCTCATCGCACAACGACCCGTCCACCACCACGTCCGACAAGAAGGACACCGGCAACTACAAGGACGGCAACTACTCGATCAACGGCCAGTACGGCCCGGTAGGCGAGGATTCCATCGACGTCCATCTGACCATCAAGGACGGCAACGTCGAGACCGTCAATATCATTGGGCACCCGTTCACCACGATTTCCAAGAACCATCAGGACGACTTCGCCAAAGCCATTAACGGCGTGGTGGACGGCAAACCTCTGAAGGGTCTCAAAGTGGACAAGGTCGCCGGCGCCAGCTGGACCTCCGACGCCTTCAACAAAGCCCTCGAAGTCGCCCGCCAGGAGGCTTCGATTCAGGAGTAAGACCGCTACTTCAGCAATGCTGGCCACAGCAGATCGGCCATGCGCGAGGCCCAGGCGGTGTCGTCGTCCATTGCTTTGCCCGCGATGGCCTCATACGCCACCAAAGATCCGATAATCGTGGACAACAGCAACTTCTCGTCAACGTCCTCGCGAAACACGCCCTGCGCGACTCCCTGCTTGAGGAACGCCCCCACACGCTCCAGCCACGGGGTCACCACTTGGTCGACGATGTGCTGGAAGAACTCGGCCTCGCTGGACAATACAATGCCCACGCGCTTGACGTCGATGTCGTTGTCGCGCACCCAATCGACCAATCGCTGCAATAGTTGCGTGAAATGCTCACGCGTGGGGCTGGGCACTGGGTCGGGATCCGGGATGGCCAGATACATCGCGCTGATCTCGTGCAGCAGCTCGTCGGCATTATGATATCGGCGGTAAATCGTGGTTTTGGCCACACCGGAGCGCCGGGCCACCTCCTCGATGGTCACGCCGCTGATGCCGCGGTCCACCGCAATCTGCAGCGTGGCTCGCATGAGCTTGCGATCCGTCGCCTCGCGCGTGCGCTCACCGCGCGGTGTCGCCGTCGTATCTGTCATCTCCGTCATCTCTTCTCTTCGAAATATGCTCCCGTACGCTCCCGCTGGCGAGAGCTGGCTGGCAAAGCCAGACTGAGGGTGGTAAGTCCATGCCGTTTGTAGGCAACTCCCGGATAATACCTGCTAGCTCAGCACTTTAGTGCTCTCGACTTGGGCTACATACCACTGGTTGAACCGCACCAGTGGCTTCCTGAGCAACAGCCCAAGCAACAGTAGCGGCGGCACGAATGCCAGCAGCATTCCGGCGGCCCGCCAGTAATCCATGTCGTAGATGCCGGCGATGGCCGCACGCATCATCGTCACCGCATGGGTGAGCGGCAAGAACGGACTGACTTTGGCGATGAAGTCGGGCAACATCTGCACCGGGTAGGCAGCGTTCGCACCCGAAATCTGCACGATGAGCATAAGCACGCCGATTGCCTTACCCACATTGCCGAAACTCACCACCATCGTATAGGTGAAGAACGAGAACACCAGCGAGGCCAGCCATCCAGACAACATAAACAGCAGCGGATGCACGGCCTGCACGCGCAGGAACAGCAGATCGCCACCGAGCGACACCGTGGATTGCAGCAGCGCAATCAGCGCGAACACCCCGTAATGTCCAAGGAAGAGCCGATGCGGCCGCGGATCGCCCAATGCTTTGCGCGTCCGGCGAGACACGGTGGTTTTCAGCGTCACCACCATCAGCAGCGCGCCCACCCACAGCGGCAGCAGCGTGTAGAACGGTGCCATCGACGAACCGAAATTCGCCACCGGGAATACGGCCTTGCGCCTGAGCTGCACCGGTGCGGCCAACGTACTGGCCAGCGTTTCGGGATCATTGCCCAGCACCTCTTTGACCATGCTCATATCGCCACTGTTTAGTGCGTCGCTCAGTGTGCTGTTGAACGAAGCCAGTTCGGCACCGGCGGAACGCAGTTTGCCGGACACCTTGTCCAAGGTAGTGCGAGCGTCGCTGAGCATATCGCTGGCGTCGTCGGAAGTCCCCTTCAGGTCGCCGAGCGTGGAGTCCAACTGGGTGGCGCCGGAACTCAGTATGCCGGAGGCGTCAGCGACGGTGGACGACAGGGAGTCGATTTGCGGTTTCACCGTGGCCGAGAAATCTGACTTGATATTGGCAATACTGTTCTGTGCTTGATCAGCCAGATTCTTGACCTGCGCATGCTGATCCTGCGCGTCCTGATTGCCTTGGCGAATATCGGTCGCCGCCGTATTCAGCGCTTGCCGCAGCCTGTTTTGCCGTGCGATTGAACGGTCGATCGCCGTGATGATGGATGAGTCGTTGCCCAGTATGCCGGCCAACGTGTTGCGAATTTCAGTGTATTTCTCCGTCTGCTTGCCAATGGCCGTGGCTTGACGGTCCAATTCGTCGGCGGCCGTGGTGGCACCATCATTCGCGTCGGAATACAGCTTGTCTATGGAGTCGGACACCGCGCCGAAACTGGAGGCGCTCGCGTCCAGTGCGCTGCTCATCGCGTCAGCGGTGGTGCCCAGGGCTCCGGCCACGTCGGTGACTTCCTGTTTGGTGCTGGCAAGATCCTTGCCGCCTTGTTTGGCGGCAGAGGAAACCTGAGTGATTAGTGAGTTCGAGGTGTCGAGCAAGGCGCCGGCCGTATCGGTCAATGCGCTGTATGTGCCAAGCAGATCCGCCGTATCGTCAAGCTGTGTGGCGAAATTGGCGATGTTGGCGTTGAAGGTATTCAGTTGCTCTTTGGCCTCGGGCTTGGACAGCTGATCGGCCAGCGAAGACGCGATTTCCAGCCCGGCCGAAGTGATGGTCTTAGCGAACGTGGTGTTGATTTCCGCCGCAACCTCATCCGTGCCCTCGTTGAGCAGATTCGGTGCCAGCGCGTTCTTCTTCTCGTTGCGGTAATAGGTCAGTTCGGCATGCTGCACGTCGTCGGAGAAGAAGGTCATCATGTCTTTGCTGAACGACTTCGGAATTACGATGGCCGCGTAGTATTTGCCGGATCGTGCGCCCTCGACGGCATCGGCTTTGGATGTGATCGTCCAATCGAGCTGACTGTTGGCGCGCAGCGCGTTCACCACCTGATCGCCGACCGTGACTTTCACCGGGATCAGGTCGGAACGATACCCCTCATCCACATTCGCCACCGCGAATTTCAGGTTCTTCATATTCGAGAACGGGTCCCAGCATGCGGCCACGTTGAACCAGGTGAACAGGCCGGGAATCATCACCAAGCCGATCACGATGATGATGGAGACCACGTTGCTGGTCAGGCGTTTGATGTCGCCGGTAAACAGTTTCCACATGGTGTTCATCGTGCGTGCCTGCCTTCCTTGGTCGGCGGAATAGTGGGGATGATTGCGGTAACGGCGGCGCTCGGGTCCGCTTCTTCGTGGCGTTCGGCGGAGGTGTCGCGACGCTTGGCCTTATGCCCGTACAGCATGGCGCGGATTGACTCGTCGGAGAGGTTGCCGAGCTCGGTTTGGCGGCGGATGGAATCGCGCATGAATTCCACGACCATCAGGAAGCCCATGATGATGAGCACCCATGCCAGCCATGTGCCCATGACTACGATTTTCTCGCTGGTGGTCAGCGCAAACACGATAATGAGCGCGGCCGGCACCACGAATCCGGCGATAAGCGCACCCAGCAGCAGCCGGGGATAACGGTAGGCGAATTTGGCGGCCCGACGTTCGATGGCATGACGGTATTCGTCGTGGTCGGCCAGTGCTGCAATGGCCTGAGTGACACGGTATTCGCTGCCGGGCAGATGCACCGGCTCGCCGATAATCATGTCGCTTTCCTTGATTTCCCGCGCGAACAGGCGGTTGAGATTGGCCAGTTTCGGCCGGGCGCCGAGGCCAAGCGCAAAGGCCAGAACCGCGAAAACCAGCAATTTGCCGATATAGGCGAACCAGAGGCCGTCGTAGAAGCCGCCGATGGTTTCACGCATCGCGTCAATCGAATAGGTGAACGGCAGCAGCGGGTAGATGGCGCGGAAGAACGCGGGCATCATTTCAATCGGGTACAGGCCGGAGGCGCCCGGCACCTGCAGAATGACCAGCGCCACGCATACGCCTTTGCCCACGTGCATGAACGTGGTGGAGAGGGCGAAAATCACCGACATATACACCAGTGAGGTGATGACGCAGGTGAGCAGAAACACTGGGGCGCTCGCGCATTGAATGCCGATGACAAGATCGCCGATGGCCGTGACCAGGCCTTGGACGGCAGCCAGCGTGGCCAGTAGCAGGAAGCGACCGAGATAGCCTTGGGTCGGTGTGAGATCGTCGATGCCCTCATCATCGGTTTCGAGTTTGGGAATGACCACGAGCACGAACGCGCCCACCCACAAAGACAGGGTGGTGAACAGCGGTGCCATGCCGGAACCATAGGAGGCGACCGGATAGACGGCCTGTTCGCTGATAACAGTGGGGGAGAGCATGAAGTCGGCGATTGTGGCGGCATCCAGTTTGCCGTCGGTGCCGATCAGGGAACTGAGTGAACTGGAGATGCTCAGGGCTTTGATGTCGGTGACCAGCGTATCGAGCTTGGTTTGTACGCCGGCCAGCGCCTTATCGGTGTCGCGCAGCGCGGTCACCGTGGTGGAGGCTGCTTTGTCGAGTTGGTCGAGGGTATGCTTCGACTGATCGATGAGTGAGCCTTGCGACGTGATGCCGGTCGACAGAGTGCTGGCGGTCGAGCTGAGGGCGTTGAGACCGGTGTTGAGCTGAGGAATGGCGCCGGAGGTGATGGTGCCGCGAGCGGTATTGGCCTCGCGCACCGTGGTTTGGGTGGCGGTATTGAGATGCTGCGCCAATCCGGCGGTGTCTGTGGAGGCATTGCCGATAGTGGTGTTCAGGCTATCGAGGTTGCCCAGTGCGCCGGCAAGCTCGCTATTGCGGCTTTCCAGTGTGGCAATGGCGGATTGCAGCGGTTCTCGATTGGCGTTCGGCAGCCCTTTGAGTTGGTCGATGATGTCGGCGTTCGCTTGGTTGATGTCTTCCGCCGTATTGATCAGTCCGCCTACCTGCTGATTGGCGGCGCTGATGGTTCCGGTTACCGTGCCCACGCTTTGGTTGGCCTGTGCTGCGGCTTGGCTCAGCAGGCTTGAGCCTTGGTCAAGCGCTTCGGACGTGGAGGTGACGAAGCCGTTCAGACTGGTCTGGGTAGTGCCGATCAGGGTGGAGACGCCGGCCAGACCTTCTGCAGTGTCGATGCCAAGTGTGCGCGCGTCGTCCAGCGCCTGACGTGCGGTGCGTGTCTGCTCTGGGGTGTCGGTGAGTTTGGTGGTGAGCTTGGCGATGGTGCTGCGTGTGTGCTGCACATCGTCGGAGGCCTTGGCAAGGGCCGTGAGGGCCTTGGCTTTGGTGGTGTCTTCGGTACTGATGGCTTTGCCGTCAACCGTATTGATGACTTCGGTAAGTACTTCGGATACGGTGGAGACGAATGTGGAATTGACCGTGCGGTCCACAGTGGACGCGCCGACGTCGGTGACTTTGGGGGCGATGGCGCTGGCTTTTTCGTTGACGTAATACTCCAGAGTGGGCCGACTCTTGCCGCCGGTCACCACGCCGGCGAGATCGTCGGAAAAGTCTTTGGGAATGATGATGGCTGCGTATGCCTTGCCGGATTCCACTTGGTCCATGGCCTCGGCTTCGGTGACGAAGGTCCAGCCGAGCTGGTCGTTGCTTCTCATCTGCTTGACGATTTGATCGCCGAGGTTCTGCTTGCCGATGAGCGCGTTGTCGGTGCCGTCGTCATTGTTGGCGATGGCGACGGTGATGCCTTTGGTATTGCCGTACGGGTCCCAGAAGCCGACGATGTTGTACCACGAATACAGTGGCGGGATGAACACCATGCCGAACAGGATCACCCATGCGGCCGGCACCTTGAACAGGCGCAGGAAGTCGCGTCTGAGGACCTTGAAGATATTGCCCACTGATACCTCCGGAGCTTGGTGTTGCTTGGTTGCTACGTTTTCCGTAGCGATACGTTAATCGTAGCGCTACGTTTGTAGTAGCGTAATACGGCTGCCGGAGATTAATGGGGTGATTGATGATGTTTTTGGCGGAATAACGCTGCTGCCCAGCGGCTTATCGTGTGTCGCTGGGCA
>OBJP01000975.1_pt1 | contig 14631 bp, 5 predicted proteins | sample 1519821 | NCBI WGS metagenome assembly OBJP01 (sample SAMN04209218, study PRJEB22552) | human gut metagenome | biome: gut; material: feces | host: Homo sapiens | place: USA: Oklahoma | reverse complement strand
TACGAATCTTAAAAATTGCTTTTTTAATTGTCTCCGGACCATCCACTGCCACAGCGGTACGATGTCCGTCACTTGGATAACAGATCAGGAAATCTCCGTCCCGAAGTGTTACCGAACTATTCTTTTCTCCGTCCATTGGAAGAAAATCATCTTTTTCCACGAACTCTTTCACATCCATATTCTGAATGAAGTTCAGATCGATCTGCTCTGTCCCGCGAAGCATGAGATGAAGATCCAGATATTGTCTGTGCGCCTCCCAGAATCTCTCTTCGACTGTTGTTGTAGTATACTCCACAACATTTACAAACAAACGGTCACCGTCTATCTCATGGCTTCCTTTTTCGTAAGACATAAGATCATGCTCCTTTGCATAGGCAAAGCATTCTTTAATCTGCTCCTCGAGGAATGGATATTCCCCAAGGTTTTGAATATTTCCGAAAATCATAAGTTTCTCTCCTTAATTCTTAAATACCGTTGTATTTGGCGCCGGTACAGAAGTATCTCCTTTTACCTTTCTCCAGATCAGACTTGCAGGAATTCCCACAACAAGTGAAACTGCAATGGAGATCAGGGAGTAAGACCAGATTGTTACGGACTCTGCCGGTACGAAATATTTGATTCCGATCATTACTGCTGACGCTGCGATAAATGCAAGTGTTGCTCCGAATGTATTTGCCACCTTCGTAAATGCTCCAAGGATAAAGGTTCCGATCAGAATTCCAAGTACCAGTCCCATGAAACCGTTGAACCATTCATATGCTGATTTCACACCACCGTTTGCCAGTACCATAGCAACAACGATAGAGAAGATTCCTACGATCAGAGATACATACTGACCAATCTTTGTCTGTTTCTCAAAGCTTAATTCCTTCTTAGACAGACGAGCCTGAATATCCAACGTCCAGCTTGCTGCCACAGAGTTTAATCCTGTTGACAATGTAGACTGAGATGCCGCGTAGATCGCTGCCAGAAGAAGACCTGTAATACCTACCGGAAGCTCAAATGCAATATAAGATGCGAAGATCTGATCCTGCGCTGCTGCCGGTGGAAGTGCATTCTGCTGATAGAATACATAAAGCCCTGTACCGATCAAATAGAACACTGTTGCAATAAAGATAGACAATGCGCCATTTGTAAGCATCATTTTATTTAATTTCTTTGTATCTGTTGTCGTTGTAAATCTCTGTACAATATCCTGACTGGATACATAGGAACCCATTGTATTAAAGCCTGCTCCTACGATCATGATAAATACGCTGTCTTTCAAAATATTGATGTCGAAGATCGGCTGATCCACTGCAAGGAATTTGTGCTCTGCTGTAAATGCTGTGAAGATTGCTCCAAGTCCGCCATCAATATGTGCCAAAAGGAATACTAATGCAAATGTAACACCGATCAAAAGTACAGAACCTTGGATAAAGTCTGTCCAAAGTACGGATTTTAATCCACCTGTATAAGAGTAAATAATTGCAATTAGACCCATCACGATGATCAGAACATTTACGCTGATCCCGGTCAGACTTCCAAGTACCATACATGGAAGGTACATAATGATAGACATACGTCCTACCTGATAAATGATGAACATAACAGTTCCAAGAACACGAAGTCCTTTGCTTCCGAAACGCAGCTCAAGATAGTGATAAGCAGTATCAATATCAAGCTTACTGTAAATCGGAAGGAAGAACTTGATCGTAAGCGGAATTGCCAGCAGCATACCAAGCTGTGCAAACCACATGATCCATGTTCCTGCATATGAGTTTCCTGCCAGTGACAGGAATGAAATCGTGCTCAATAAGGTTGCGAAAATAGATACGGAAGTTACCCACCACGGTACGGTTCCGTCTCCTTTAAAATATTCTTTTCCTTCTTAGCGAAGTGAAGTCCGGCAAACAGAACTGCTGCCAGATACACTACTAAGATTACAAGGTCAACCATCGTAAATCCCTGCATGTCTTATCCTCCTAACACACTCTCTAAGTTCTCTTATTATTTCCTATAAAAATTTTTCTTTTGCGTCACGTACCATTTTTGCGGCTTCTTCAACGATCGCCATATCGCTTTCAATAAGCGCCGGAAGAGGCTCTCTTACTCCGCCAAGTTCAAGACCTTCGTTGATCTTAAGCATTGCTTTGATCACACCGTACATATTGCCGTGCGCAGAACACATTTTATAAATAATTTCATTGACTGCATACTGAAGCTCTCTTGCTTTCTCCATTTCTCCTGCGATCACATGCTCATTTAATTTGAGGAAAAGCTCCGGCATTACACCATAAGTTCCGCCGATTGCACCCTCTGCTCCGATTACACGTCCGCTCATGAACTGCTCGTCCGGACCATTAAAGATCACGTAATCCTCTCCGGCTGCCGCTTTAAACATCTGAATATCCTGTACCGGCATAGAAGAATTCTTAACGCCGATCACTCTTGGATTCTTTCTCATTTCAGCAAACAGATTCATTGTAAGCGCAACACCTGCAAGCTGTGGAATGTTGTAAATCTACCTGAGACTGAATCTCCTTAATGTCTTCTTTTGTATTTGCTCGGATTCCGGCAGCTCCACCTTCGTTTGCAGCGAGTGCCATTCTTCCCATGATAAATGAAGAATGAAGCGGTTCATTTGAAAGTGCCTGGCATGACACGATCAATTTCCCCTGCAGATTATCTATTCTCTCGTTCATTCCCAATTCCTCCTTGCTTCTTTCTGACATACAGTATATGCTTTTGGATTTTATTTTCAATAGTTTACCCACTTTTTGAAAGTTCTTTCATGTTTTTATATTTTCTATCTGCGAAAGCACAAAAAACACAGTTCTTTTTTTGGTAAACCTGCACAAGGCGCAGTTACTTCTTTCCGCCAAACTCCTTGCCAGAATTAATTTTAGATACATAATAGAATTCCTCTGTTAAATTACACTAATAAATATAACCTGATAAATTACCGATATGGTCTGATATCTTTCATAAGATACAACTACAGTCAGGCACCTCACCAGCGCCTGACCAATGAATAAAATTGACACTTTTGAAAACTGTCGAAATGATATAAATAATTTTAAATCTTTTTAAACCTCTCTACTCTTAAGCTTATTCACTGTCTCTTCCACGATCTTCTGAAAAGCCTCTGTAGATCCCACCTTTGCTGCCAGTTTGAATAAACGCTTCAGTTCTTCTTCACTGTCCACTTCGCAGAGCGCTTGCTTTAATGTTGCAGGAACTTCTCCCTTATCTGCAAGGACTTCCATAATGTACTCCCTTGCAGTTTCCTGACGCCCCTGTGCAAGCCCTTCTGCCAGTCCCTCTGCAATCCCCTCCTGTCTTTCTTCTTTCAGCAATTCTTCAAACAACATATAACGTTCCCCCATTTCGCGGCTCGTCTTAATCTCACGAATCGAATCCTGAAACTGCTTTACCAACTCATCTCCAAAATCCTGTTCACTCTCCGCAAGATCAGCCTCCACAAACTTCAAGAACTTAACCAGACTCTGTGGCATCTGTTCTTTATTCTTTCCTCTCGTACTTAGAAAAATCGTCTTATTGCCATCGCGTAGCTTTGCACGTGTGTCTTCCTGACACTTATTTTGAAAAGAATAATAGTACAAACCACAGCCAAAGGGATCAAAATCACAGATAAATATCACAAAGGTATCTGGCAGTTCCTCATAGGAAAGCCCTTTCTTAAGACACTCCACATCAATCTGACTATGATAATATCTGCTTCTTTTTCCAAGATCCGCCTGACGCCTTGTCTGCATTTCCACATTATAGTGTGTATGCTTTTCATCTCTTGCATAAATATCAAGCCGCACACCTCTATATTCCGGGTGGTAGATCATGCTTCTCTCCTTGCTGACCACAACTTTCTCAATCGGAAAGCCTAGCACCATCTCCAGAAAAGCAATGCAGTTCTCCTCGATACTCATGACTGCACCAAACATAAAATTATCTTTGATCGTTAAGTCTTGTAACCTCTTTTGTCTGCTCATATTTCCTCCATTTCCACAGAGGAATTCTATGGATAAATTATAACATAAATCTCATACCAAAACCATGCATCCCTGAAACTTAAGTAAGAATTAATAAATCAGGAGCGGGTTATAAAAGCCCGCTCCTGATTAACTATCTACGTTTTCTTCTGAAGAAAATGAATGTAATTGTTACTATAATTGCCAGTGTTGCCACCATCAATATGATAAATGGTATTACCGGTGCCTCATCACCTGTCTTAACAGCTGTCGGTCCTTTTGGCTCTTCCGGCTTCGCCGGTTTTGCCGGCTTGCTGTACTTATTAGTGAATACCGGTGCTTTTCCACCATCATATTCTACCGTTGCCATCAGACTTCCCTCTCCGTTATCCGTTACTGTTACAGTTACACCGTATACAGTCTTGTCGTAAGTAACATGTTTCTGTTCGTCATTCACCTCAGAAATCTTGTACTCGTAAGTACCTGCCTGATCGTAAGAGATTGTCTCAAATACGATCTGACCTTCTTTTGTATTCTTTGCTTTAGATACGACTTTGCCATCCTTATCCTTCAGCTCGAATGTAAACTGTCCGTCTTTCAGTTCTCCTCCGGTATAAGCCTTAGAAGCTCCCAGTGTCACGGACGCTGGCTGTGCTATATAAGAGTTCTTGAATACGATTGCATTCTTAACATCTTCGCCGTCTCTGCTCTTAAGTTCCGCCTTTGCAGTCATGGTTCCATCACCATTATCAGTCACCACTACTACAACCGTATGCTCTGCTGAGTCGTACTCTACTCCACCTGCTTTGTCGTCCTTCTCACGGATCACATAATTGTATGTTCCCGGTACCTTATAGGTGAGCTTTCCGAATGTAACGGAACCATCCGCACTATTTTGTGCTGTGGAAACGATCTTCTCATCTTCTCCAACCAGCTCAAATGTGAACTCGCCTTCTTTTAATTCACGTCCATCTAATTCCTTCGTGATCGTAAGATCTGTATTGATGCTGTAATCAACCGGATCTACACGATAAGTATTCGTAAATTCGAATGCAAAGTCTTTTGGTCCGTCAACTGTGATTGTTCCGTCACCGTTATCTGTTACCGTCACCTTAAAGGTCTTATCTGAGTCATTGTGTACACCTGGAACATTTCCGCTTTCCTTCACAGTATAAGTAAATTCTTTCGTACGCTCTTCGCTCTTAACCGGCATGATCTTGTCTGATTCATCTGTCGGTTCAGCTCCTGCCTCATCAGCCTCTTTAGTCTCTGCTGCAAGAGGAGCCGGTTCACTTCCGAATACATCCTCCATTGTATATTGGATAGCACCAAAGTCTACGTTACCTGTTTTATCATTTGTCGCTGTCCTCTTCTCTGGCATTGGAGCGCCCCCAGAGCCTTCAATTGTAAATGTATACTTACCTGTAATGTCCGGTGCATTAGTTCCGGATTCTACTTCAAGCGTCTTATGTCCATTGATATTAAGTACAGCACTGCCATCTGCGCCATATATATTCTTGAATGTAAGTACATTCTCGCTTCCTTCCGGATATACAACTTCAATGCTCAGGTTTCCTTCGCCATCATCAGTTACAATAACTGTGATTGGATGGCTTGTGTGGATTCCTGTTACACCGTCAGCAAAATTGCTGTTATCTTCCACAACCTTATAATCATAGGTGTATACATATGCGCCTTCCTGCACAGACTTCTTCGCAATTCCTGCTTTCGCATCTTTAATCAGCTTATCCGTATCGTACGTTACCGGGGCGAATGTGATCGTTCCGTCTGTGCTGTTCGTACCGGATGTAACAGTGTCATTCTTATTATCCTTCACATGGAATTTGAATTCACCATCTACCATCGGTCTGTTCATCAGCGTCTTCTTCGCATTGATCTTAACTTCTCCGTCACCGCCAAGCGTTTCCGGCTTATCATTGTAAGTATTCACAAATGCTACGGTTGCCTTCTTCTGACCTTCATCTCCTGTTGTCACGCTCTGTGTATCCACGACTTCACTGCCCTTCTTAACAGTTGTTGTAACTGTCAACGTAGCGTTCTCGTTGTCTTTCACTTCAATGGTGACTGTTCTTGGCGTGTCGTCATAAGCGTAAGCCTCGTTATCTCCCGCTTTTTCCGCAACGGTGTAAGTAAATGTCTTGCCTGCATCTTCCTGTGTAAATGTCACATTCTTACCTGCAAGCACATCCATCGTATCTACCTCACCTGCCGGTTTCGCAGTATTCGTAAATTCCGTTGCTCCTTCTGTCAGTCTAAGCTTGTCAGCGGAAACTTTATCTTTCGGTGTTACCGTAAAGGTAAACTGTCCGTCTGCCATGTCTCTTCCATTCAGTACCTTCGTGATCTGAAGTCCACTAAGCGCTGTGTAGTCAAGACTTGACTTATAAGTATTAGTAAATGTTCCGTTTTCTGCGGTCATATTTGCCGATGCTCTAAGTTCACCCTGCTGGTTATCCGTTACGGTAATCGTCAGTGTTGCCACATGACTGTCTTTTGTAACGCCCGGCATCTTCTCGGCATCAATGTCGTTCTCCGTAATCTGATATGTGAATATCTTAGACAATGTACCGTCTTCATTCGCTGTTGCTCCAGCCATATCTTTATCTGTGAACGTAATCTTACCAAAACCGAATGGAACTAAAGCGCCCGCTTTGGCATCTGCTTTCTTAACAGTAGCTGTAGTCTTCTCCGGTGCCGGTGCGCCGTCCTTCGGTGCAATGGTAAATGTAAATTCATCACTTTCTAACCAGTCACGGCCTGTCAGCACTTTATTAAAGTATGCGGCTGCGTCCGTCGGATCTGTGTCTACTTCCGTTCCTCCGGTTGTGTAAGCATTTTCAAATGCAATACCGCCGTCCGGTGCCTGTACTTGTGCTGTCAATGCTCCGGCGTTGTTATCTGTTACAACGATAGTAAAGTCGTAAGATGTCTTTCCTTCTACTGCTTTCACTCCACCCGGCAACTTATCTGTCAGCTCTCTTGCGGTGTAAGAAACCGTCCATACGGATTGACCTTCTTTTACTTCTTTCACTGCATAGCCTGCTTCTACTGCCTTGTTCAGTGACTCTACGGTATAAGTAAGTTTTACATCATCTTTTCCGGCAAATGTCACGGTTCCGGCTACATCTGCTTTCGCTGCCTTATTCGTTCCGGCTGCTACAACTTCTTCCTTAAAGTTTTCTGCATTTTCATCTGCTTTTCTTGTTACAACTTCAAACTGGAATTCCTCTGCCTTCATATCGCGTCCGGTCAGTTTCTTCGTTGCCGGGATCTGTGCTGCGATATCATCCTCTCCGGTGCCTGCACCGTAAGTATTGGTAAAGGTCAGATCTTCACTTTCGTCTTTGACAACGACTGCTTCCAGTGTTCCGTCTTTCTTATCTGTCGCTTTCACAACTACGGTTCTTTCCGCGTTCTTATCATCCGTAATACCGGCGATACCGCTTGGCTGTTCTGTAACATGGAACTTGAATGTTCCGGCGATCGTAAATTGGATATCTCCAAATGCCGCCTGATATTCCGCAGATTCTTTTGTAATCTCAAGGCTGCCTGCATTGTCTGGAAGTGTGATAAATTTGCCTTCCACTGCTTTCTTTGTCGCCTCATCTGCTGCTGTTAACCGATATGCAAATATGTCTGTGTCAAGCCATTCACGTCCGACAAGCTCTTTCGTCACGGTAAGCGCATCACTTCCGGTAAGACTTCCTGTTACACTGTAAGTATTCGTAAAGTCTGCAACCGCAGTTTCCTCAGCAGCGATGGTACCGCTTGCCGCATTGCTAACCTGTCCGTTTACAGATGTGATATATCCAGTAACCGCTTTTTCAGTTACCGTATACTGTGCGCCAACCGGAAGTCCGGTAATTACTGCCGTCTGTCCGTGCTGGAAGGATGTCTCAGTGCCGTCTGTAGCTTTGCCTTTCTTGATTTCCGTTCCACTTTCGTCTGTTACGGTGTAAGCATATTCTTTCGTCAATGCCTCACCTTTGGCATCCTTAAGCGCTACCGTAAATGTAAAGGTCTGCTTCTTATTAATCTCTGTTCCCTGACCTTCTGCCAGTGCAATGGTCTTACTGATCGCAAGGTTTCCATCCTTCGGAATCTCATTCTGATCGGTATTCGTGTCATAAGTCGGAGCATTGTCTCCGATCTGGATCGTTGCTTTATTATCGATTACGGTCTCCGCGCTTTCATTTACTTTCGCGTCAAAGGTAACCGTTCCTTCTGTTCCTGGCTGAACATCTGCAATCTTCCAGGTCAATGTACGTGTCTCTGCGTTATATGATGCAAATTCACCTGCACTGCCGTCTACATAATCAAGACCCTCTGGAATGATGTCTTTGATCGTAACTGTTGCAACTTCCTCTTCTGGATTCTTATAGGAAATGGTGTAGGTTAAGATCTTTCCGACCTGTAATTCTCCATCGTCTTCTACAACTGAATCTTTGCCCGGAACATTCGTGGTAACTTCGTTGGTCTGCTTCGGACTGTTGTCGCCAACAGTAATCTCTGCTTTATTCGTTACGTCTGTTCCACCTGCACTGTCAAGCACTTCTACTACGAAGCTTACCGTTCCGGAAGCTCCTGCTTCCTGCTCGCCAAGTGCCCATGTAATGGTATTCTGATCCTTGTCGTAAGCGCCTTGATTCTCTGCACTTACAAACTTCGTACCTGCCGGTACAATATCTGTGATGGTCACTTTCGCTTTCGCCGGTGCGCCTGTCTCATCTACTGCATTATTTACCCAGTCGATGGTGTAAGTCAGCTGATCACCGACACCGACAATCTTACCATTTACGGATGTCGTCGGGTCATCTGTATTTGCAACGTCCTTCGCATCATCTGCTTCGTAAATATTAGTAAATACCGGACTTCCTGATTTGCTGTCTTCTACAGCTTTCACTGACAGTTCTCCCTTGCTCGCATCGTAGGTTACTTCGATGTCATAGCTGAACGTATGCTTGTCGTAAGTCATATTCGGGTCTTTCTTTTCAGGAATGACCTCACTGATCTCTACGTGGTAAGTTCCTGCTGCCCTGAACTGAATATTACCAAAGCTTACAAGACCATTTGCTGTATTTGCTGCTGTAACTGTACCGTTATTCGCTCCTTCCGGAAGTACAACATTCTCCATGTCGCTTCCGTCTTTTGCAGTGATCGTCATCTGGAAGTTAAATTCATCTGCCTCTAATGCTGTGCCACGGTTTCCTTCCAGGACCTTCGTTACTTTTCCGGCAAATGTTCCCGGATCAACGTTAACGATCTCCGGTGTGTATCTATTTACAAACGGTGCTACTGCTGTAGCTTCTTCGTCAATAGAACTATATGTCTCAACATCTTCGCCCTTCGTTACGGTTGTTACTGTATACAGTCCTCCGCCTTTTTCCAATACTTGGATAGCAACAGTTGCTGATACATTATCATATGTATACTTCGGATCTTTTCCTGGTATCTCCTGTACTGCGTACTGATATGTCTTTCCGATATCTGTCTCATTAAACTTCACAGCGCCAAGCTTGCTCATCACTGCTACGCCGCCTTCACCCGGTTCCGCATTTTTGAAGCTCTTGTCTGCCTCTGCAAGTTTTTCATTTGCTTCTTTTGCAGTTACAGTGTAAGTTTCTTGACCTGCGATCGTGAAGTCGAACATCTCTGCTTTCAGTGTACGTCCATTCAATGTCTTTGTAACATTCAGTCCGCCTTCTTCACCGTAAGTTGTCGTTGCTGCAAAGCTGTTGGTGAAGATTCGTGAATTGGTATTAGGATCTGTTATTTTCATCTGCGCTTTCAATACAGAATCCACATCTGTTACGTTAATAGTAATCCCATAAGTATGACTGTCATATGTCCATCCTGTTGGTGCATTCTCATTGATCTCCTTAACAGTAAACTTATAAGTTCCGGCTTCCGTAAATGTCAGCGCGTCAAAGTATACCGTCTCTGTCTTACCCTTTTGAATCAGTCCGGTTGTTGTCTTCTCTGCACTGTATGGATCTGCCATCGTTCCGATTCCGGTAATCTTTTTAGCGTTGATTGCCTTCTTCGTTGCATCATCGGCTGCACTTAACTTGAATGTAAAGTCCTCTTTGGCATCAAGCCCCTCTACCTTCTTCACTACGGATGGGGTAAATGTTGCATCCTGTGTTGTTGCATAAGTATTCGTAAATGTTAATTCCGGTGAACCCTCTACCAGCTCTGCTGTCAATGTTCCGTTATCATTATCTGTAACGTTAACGGTAATGGTAACCGGCGCTGCATTATAAGTAACTCCCGGAATCTTGTCTTCCTCTGCCGGTACAACTTCACTTACTTTGAATGTGTAAGTTCCCTTCTTCTTAAAGGTAATATCACCAAACTTGAAGTTTCCAGCTTCATCAGAAATTACCGTCGCATTCTGCGGTAATACAACTGTGTCTGCTTTAATCGCTGCATTCGTTGCCTCGTCTCCGCCTGTGATGGTGAACTGGAAGCCGGATAAATTTTTACCGGTTGCTTTCCACGGACCATCCATCTTCTTGCTTCCTGCAAGATTAGCTGCTCCGTTAAGGGTTCCAGATGCTGCATAACTGTTAGTAAAGTCGAGAACAGTCGGAACCTGTGTTATCTCATCACTAACTACCTCTTCACCGTTATTCACCTTCGTATGAAGAGTCAGCGTTCCGTCTCCATCATCGGTTACCCACAACTCTACGGTATAAACTGCATCGTCATATGTGTAACCAGCTTGACTACCCTTCACCTCAGAGAACTGATACTTGAAGGTCTTGCCGATATCCTCTGTCGTAAATTCAATATCGTGACCATCCTCGGTCTTCATGGTAATCTTTTGACCATCTTGTGCCGCTTTATCATTTCTGTATGTTCCGGTTGTACCGTTACTGATACCGATACGTTTTGCATTTTCCTCTGCTGTTGTATCTGTTCCAGCTAACGCTTCTACCTGGAAGGTGAACTGTTTTGCTTCCATATCGTGACCGGTCAATGTCTTTGTCGTCACGATACCGCCTGCCGCATTGTGTGCAAGGCTTGCCGCGTAGGTATTCACAAAGTCAGCGTTATAAGATGTAACCTCCGCTGTCAGCTGACCATCGCCCGGATCTCGTACCGTGATCAGAATGCTGGCAGGAGTTTTGTCATATGTGATTCCGTTCAGAGTCTTGCCTGCATTTTCTTCCGTCACTTCATAATAATAGGTACCCGGCTGATCGAACGTAATCGTTCCAAAGCCAAATTTGGCAACGGTATCTTCCGTCATTCCCTCTGCCTGTGTAACGGATACTTCTGTCTTCTTCTCTCCGTCCTTCATCGGCATCGGTGCGTTTTCCGGACTTTTTGCAGCTATAGTAAAGTTGAATTGGTCCGTAGCTTTCCAATTGCGTCCTGTAAGCTGTTTTGTCAGCTTCACGTTCGCATCGGCATCCGTATCTACTGTAATTGATTTTGCTGCATAGTTATTTACGAATGAGATGTTATTAATAGTGTCTTTACCATCCTTGCTGTTATAGATGCCAAGCACTTCTTCCTGCGTCAATGGCGCTCCTGTATCATCATGTGTTCTGGATACGGTTGTTACCGTGCTCATCGTTCCATCGCCATTGTCATTCACCTGAATGTCTACGCGGTACTGTGTCTGCGTATAGGTAACGCCTTTGCTCTGAATGCCTTCCACTTCAGCGTCATCGTCTTCTGGCAGAACCTCTTTCACTACATAAGAGAATGACTTGCCTGCATCGGCTTCGGTAAATCTTACGCCGGACATCTTATCAAAAATCATGGATGCGACTCCGTCATTTGCCTGCGCAATTGTCGCGAATTCTCGATCCGTATCCGCAAGCTTCTGCTCTGCTGCTTCATCCCGACCTGCGATCTGGAACTTAAACTCTCCTAATGCCTGATTCCGTCCATTCAATGTCTTAGACAGATTCAGAGCCGCACCGTCTCCATAAGTGGTGCTTGCTGTATAAGTATTCGTAAATGCTGCCTCTGTTGTGGATGCACCTTGTCCATTGTTATAGACAACTGTGCCTTCCAGCTTACCGGCATTATCTGTTACTGTAATTGTTACCAGCGCTGTATGACGGTCGTATACCATACCGTTTCCATTCGCAGGCGCATTCTCAACTACATTAAACTGATATCTTCCCGGACGGGTAAACTGCACTTTACCAAAATTAAACGTTTTTGGCTCACTCTCTTTGATTTCGGTTACCCCAACGGTCATATCCGTCTTGCTCGCATCTTCTTCGAATTCGATCCAGTCATTCGCAAGCGCTGTCTGTGCCGCTTCATTGGCTGCTGTCAAAGTAAATGTAAATGATTCTCCATCCAGAGAGTTTCTTCCTTCTAATGTCTTGCTTCCATGGATTGCTTCGTTTCCTTCACTTGGGATAACAAGATCTTCTGGGTCGTAGACATTATGGAACACAGGGATGATTTCCTTAATTGGTACCAACTGCTCCTTTCCATCTGCTTCCTCAATCTTATAATAGGTTGGAATTACAACTACAGCAGTTCCTCCATCTGTTCCCTCTTTACTGGAAACCGCCATCTTAACCAGATACCGGCTCAAGTCGTAAGTCATTCCATTAAGCGTTGGTTTCGCGGCAGTTACTCCCTCCGGAACCACCTCTGTCAGCTCATATGCGTAAGTATTTCCTACACAGTCCTGACTATAGGTCGCCATACCGAAGTTCGCAAAAGCACCGGTATTGCTTACTGTAATACTTTGGTCTACCGGATCCGGCGTTACCCCTTCCGGAAGTGTCGGACGGTTATCCGAAATATCTGGATTGTTTATTTCATCCAGAGCCTTTCTTGGTGTCATCTTAAACTGGAACTGTCCATTCTTAAGACTTCCACCTGTTGTATCCAAGTAGTCCTTTCTTACAATTGCTGCAAGAGAAGAACTTTCAGCGCTATAGGTATTGGTAAATACAGCTTTCTCTACCTGTGATTGCTCTTCTTCCGGAATCGGAGTTCCGTCGTCCTTATCCATTTGTTTGATTGCTACGGACGCAACCTTCAGAGTACCGTCTCCGTTATCTTCCACCACCACTTGAACATCATAGGATGCCATAGAATAATCAACACCAAGGACTTTATCCGCCTCTTCCACGTTTTCCACTATGGTATAACCATAAGTTCCAGGTGCGGTAAACGTAATCTTTCCAAAGTTACCTGCTGGTTTCTCTTCTGTCGCTTCAACAATCTTCTGTCCATTCTGCGTTCCTTCCGGCATTGGATAGGTCGCATTATCCGGCGTTAACATCATCTTGAAGCGATCCGCAAGATCCCAGCGATCAAATACCTTTTCAAATGGAGCAAACGCTTCTACTTCAGTCGCTGTTACATCATATGTATTTGTAAAGGTATGACTCTTCGGCATTCCTGCTTCAATTTTTCCTGTCGCTTCTGTTTTCTTTTCTCCATCAACGGAAGTCAGTGCAAAACCTTCCGCCATGGAATCGGTATCTTCCTGCACCGTATATGCCACCCCTGCATCCAGTCCGTGAATATACAGTGTTTCATTATCTTTTAAGACTGCCGCTGCTTTTCCCTGTCCGTCAAAGCTTAAATCAAATGCGTCTCCCTGAATATCTCCCTGGAGGTTTCGTTTCTCTGCTTTGACGGTTTTATCTGCCATCTTAGGAATACTGATGTTGAATGTGAATTCCTTATCCTTCACAATCTCTTGTTCATCTAAGTTCTTATCTGCCGCAACGGTTGCATCCTTGGTAATCTCTAATGCTCCCGGAACTTCCATTGCGACTCTTCCGTTATTTCCAAGATATACCAAAAGTGTCTGTGGGTTGTTCACGTTATTCCACTGCGGGTTGATAACCTCGGTTGCTGTGTTCGTTGTATTCTGCTCCTTACTTAAAGTCAGAGAATCCACTCTTGTCAGCTTTGCAGAACCTGCTTTGATATAGACTTGCCCCTGTTCATTCACATCCCAGTTGGCAGATGCCTGTTCAAAGTTATCACTTGCAAATGGAGATGCCACTGTTTTTTCTACAGGCTGTCCTCCCTCTAATGACCAGAATACCTTCTTATAATAGTAAGTGTCTCCTGACACCGGTTCTGTCATAACTGGTTGTGTAAAGTTTTCATCTGTATAGATCGGAGTATCCTTCGTAAAGTAATAGAATGTATTTCCTTTTGCCGGATCAAAGGAAGCAATGGTATCACCAAGTGTCTGTCCGTCATGTCCCACCCAGGACTTTTTGGTATAAAGGTTCGAATAGAAGAACGCTGCCGCCTTGCCATTTATCTTTGTCTGGTTTGCTTCCAAGTATTCTTCCAATGCCTGATCAACTGCACTGTCATCCAGTCCATCCTGCAGCGTCTCTGCAACGCCCTGTTTCATGCTTGCACCGTACAGAATACGGATCGGCCATGCTTCTTGTACATCCATGGTTGTCTCTCCGTCCGCATTCGTATCTACAGAAAAATGACGAAGCGGAATCATGGATGCCGGAATCTGTACTTCCACCTGATCTCCCACTGCCAGATCATCTGACTTTGTTACGGTGATAATAATGTCGCGCAGATTTCCACTTGGATAAAGGGTATTTCCTCCCTCTCCTTCAAAGGTGTATGTGGTTACATTTCCATCTGTCTTCACTCCCGTATCCGGATCCAG
>OBJP01000970.1_pt1 | contig 14676 bp, 24 predicted proteins | sample 1519821 | NCBI WGS metagenome assembly OBJP01 (sample SAMN04209218, study PRJEB22552) | human gut metagenome | biome: gut; material: feces | host: Homo sapiens | place: USA: Oklahoma | reverse complement strand
TCTAGAAGTTTGTGCTTGTATTCACCACCGCTCGAATCAGTAGCAAAGGACATACCTTAGCACAAATGTTGTAAAAATAAAAAATCTACTCTATTTTGAGTAGATTTTTTATTTATAGTAATCGCATAATAATTCAACACATTTTCGTTTTAGTTCCATTTGCGGATGTACATATATATTCATGGTAATTGATACGTTTGAATGTCCAAGCAATTCACTCAATGATTTATAGTCACATCCACATTCTATACATCTAGTTGCAAATGTGTGTCTGAGTGCATGGAATGTTAAATGAGGAAGTTCTAAATTTTTAAGCATTTTATTGTAATATAAACGGTATTTATTGGGTTCAATATAGGATGGTTTATTCGTAAGAATATAATGGTCATCTTCGCCTTGTAATAATGTAGCATATTGCATAATCCAAGAATTCAATGGAACATTACGCATACTGGATCTCGTTTTAGGAGAGGTTATATGTAGCTTACTACCATCTTCTCTGGTGTATGTTCGTATCATTGTTTTATCTACTGATAGTAGCTTGGTAACAAAATTGATATCTTTCCATTTAAGAGCACATAACTCACCGATTCTTAATCCAGTATGAATACAAAGTAATATGCCAAAATTCTTGTGATTTATTTCAGTTTGTAAGTGATTGATTAATGCGATTTGATGTTCTTTATCAAAAATCTGTATTTGTTTTGGTGGATGATATGGCAATTGAATAGACACATCGGAGTCTAGTGTTAATTTTAAAACAGTAATGATATCTTTAGCATATTTTATAGAAATCCCTCCCTTCCCATCTGTTCGACCGTGGTCAAGTTGGTCTAAGATAAACTGCTGAAGAATATCATTATCTAATATTGAAATATCATACTCTCCTAAATTTGGAAGAATGTGATTTGTAATTATATTGTAATAATTTGTATAGGTCGAATATTTTAAATAGATTTTCTTTTCTGTTAGCCAGTTATTAAGTGTTTCTTTATATAGCATGATGTACCTCCTAATAGAATTGAAATATAGAGAAAGGATTGATAAAAATGACAAATGTTTATGTAAAGGTAGGATTAGACCTGAATGATGTCCTTATTATCAGTACCGCATGGACTGCCGATACGCAGTCTCAATGGGTATGTGATGAGGATACCATCGAATTATCCAAAATACATGGCTATATTGGTGAAACGGCCGATGATGGGCAAATCCATCTAAAATTTAGCCATGCAAAATATGAAGCATATTTAGATCAGCTTCGAAAAGAACAAGAAGAAGCTTGGCGTAAAAAAGATTTGGAAGAGTCTCAACAAGCTTTATTAGATTCTGTCGAGATTCTTTATGATGAAAGTAGCCGTGAAGGATATGTTAAAAAAATATTTAAAATTGGTGAATTAGTTATTAAAGAAACAGAAGTTAAATTAGAAGACATACCTGAAAATGTCGCTATGACAATTCAAGGCAATATGGAATTATAAGCGTCTATTCAAGGCGCTTTTTTAAATGAGGAGAGTGAATAAAATGGCAAAAAAAGGAAGCAACACAATCGTAATTGAAGCAAAGGACAGTTTGGTCAGTACAGTAAATGACTGTATTCAAATGGGTGTTCCAGCTGCAATGATATCTATTATGTTGGAAAATATTCTGCATGATTTAAATTCAAATGTTAAGAAAGTTCTTGAGATGGAACAACAAGAATATGAACAACAAGTCGAAGTTGAAAGTCAACAAGTAGAATACGTTCCAGAGAAAGAAAACGGATTAGAGCAAAATGAAGTAGTTGACTAGAATATAACTCCGTTTTGCTCCTAAAAGAAATAGGAGGATTTTAAAATTGGATATTCTAGAGTTAATAGGAAAATACATACCTTGGGTAGCAACAACAGGTATTGTAATTGGATGCTTCGTTCAGGTTAGCAAGATTGAAATCAATCCTTGGAGGTGGTTGTCACATGTTATAAGTGACTTCATCACCAAGGACTTGAACGAGAAATTAGAAATAAACGAGCAAGAACGCATTGCTCAAGACAAAGCAATTATGGAGGCTATTGAAGCCTTGCATAAAAGAATGGAAGAGAATCAGCGCAGAGAGGACAAGAGATATTTAAAGCAATTAAGAATGCGTATTATTGACTTTGCTGGTTCGATTCGTAATGGAAAAATCAATTCCAGAGAAGCTTTTGAAGAAATCATGCGAACTTACAATGACTATCACGAAATATTAGCAGAGTTAAATGAAACAAATGGTTATATTGACACAGAGTTCGAATTGATCAAAGAAACTTTTATGGAATTAAGTAAAAGTCATGAAATTGACTAAAGGAGAAAATATATGAACACACAAGAAATTTTATCATTGATTCAATCATTAATTATGTTGGGTTGTGGTGGTTTAGCATTGTACTTTAAGTTTTCTACTAAAGCACAAACTAAAGCTAAAGAAATACAAGAATTAATTGCTCAGATTACAGCGCAAGCTGTTGTATATATTGCAGAAGCAGAAAAAGATTATAAAGATACTACACAGTCTGGTGGTAAGAAATTTGAGCAAGTTGTAAGTAAGCTTTATGATCTAGTACCCGATGCATTACATGGCATTATTACAAAAGAGATGATTTCTGAAATCGTACAAAGTACTTTTGATGAAATCCAAGAATATGTGCGACTTCAATTAGATAACAGTATTGATAAGATTGAGGTCAAAAAGGATTAACAGGATGACTGAATTTCGTTTTATTTAGAAAGGAAGCGATCCAAGTTATCTGCCCTATCCTTCTGGGTTAACGAAGGAATTTAAGAGAGACTTAGCGGTCTCTCTTTTTTTTATTTTACGAAAGGAGAACAATATATGAACAAATTTACTTATACGGATTTTTATAATCAATGGCTAAACAAATCTTCTAGTTTAGGCGGTAACTACAATCAATGTGTTACTTTATTTAAAGAATTTTTAAACAAAGCTGGATATCCTAATCCCGGCAGAGCTATTGGTGGTTCTGGTGGAGCTAGAGAAATTTGGTATAGAAGAAATGCACTAGGTTATGGTGATTATTTTGAATTTACACAGATTGGTAGACCTGGCGACTGGTTTATCTGGGATTCTGTCTATGGATGGTGGCAAGGAGTGTACTACGGTCACGTTGCTATGTTGATTAAGGATAATGGTAACGGTACTGGGCAATTTTTAGGTATGAATCAATCTTATAGTCAAGCTCCTGCTCAAGTTATGACACTAACTTACAATGGGTCATGTGGTGTGTTGCGTTATAAAGGATATGGCACACAAGCCCCTACACAAAGTGTAACACCATATAATGCGAATAATCTAATTGCAGAACATGCAATTGCTACTTTGACTGTTGACTCTGTTGCTATTAGACAAGGTTCTCCCAGTGGAAATGTTTTATCAAGACAGAATCAAGGATATCAGTTTGAATACTACTACAAAGTTGTAGCTAATGGACATAGATGGGTAATCAACAAGGACAAAACTCAATTCATGGCAATCTCAGGAAGTGAACAACAAGGCAAAGACCTATGGGCTACTTTCAGTGCCGTACAAGCTCCTGAAGAGCCATCTAAGCCAAGTGAAACAATTAGTCTAACTCAGGAAGATGGTGTCGCTACGTTCACTGTGGACGGTGTCAGAGCACGTTACGACTCGCCGACTGGCACAGTATGCAAGACATACAATACCGGTGATTCAATTCGCTATTACTGGAAGTATGTTGGCAACGGACATAGATATGTAGTAGGTAAAGACGGAGATCGAAAGGTGTTCGTTGCAGTATCTGCAACTGAAGATAGAAGTCAAATGTGGGCTACATTCGACGTTCCTAAAGAAGAAAACAAAGAAGAAACAAAGCCAACAGAACCTGTCAAACCTACTGAACAACCTAAGCCAAACCTTACACAAAACGTAAAAGGCTATGGTGTTGACATTTCAGAACATAACGGAGCTAATTTTGATGTCAGTCAATATGATTTTGTTATTATTCGAGCTGCTTGGGGCGAAAACACAGATAAGTTGTTTGAAACTTATGTGCAAAAGTGCGTTGATGCAAAAATACCTTATGGTGTTTATGTATATGATTATGCACTAGATGATAGTCAGGCCAAAGCCGAAGCCGAATATGTATTGAACTTAATCAAAGATAAGGATATTCAGCTTGGTGTCTGGTTTGATATGGAAGACGCTGATCATTATAAAGCTAAGAAAGGCGTATTAACTAAGGAGCGTTGCACAAGTTCTTGTAAGGTCTTCTGTGACATTCTAAAAGCACATGGATATTACACTGGTGTTTATACATCTACATCATGGATTGGAACGTATGTTGACACAGAATATCCACTATGGATTGCAAATTGGGGATCTAATGACGGTACAGTTCAATCAGATCAGTCTGGTGTTGCAGTAATGCATCAATATAGTGCTAATCCTATTGATAAGGATGTTATTTTCCACGAATTTGATTTCTTTAAATCAAATCCAATTAAGGAAGAAGTTAAACCAAGCCCTCAACCCGAAGTAAAGCCTGAAACTAAGCCAGAAAATAAAGAGGATGAAAATCCTATAGAAGAAATTGATAAAAAGAAAGTTAATTCCTTAGTTGATTTGTTAATTAAATTGATTAAGAAATTACTAAATATTTTTAAATAGAAAGGAGAAACTTATGGTGAATATCCAAATAGGATTAGATGGCGTGCCAAGCCTACGCAAGGTCACTATCGGTAATAAATATGAAAACCAAGATGAGATTATTTCTTTTACATTACCGAGCGAATTTGACAATTTTGACAAATATGTTATATCAGTAATTAAAATAAATGGTCAAAAATATACAAGTATCTTACCAGTACTAAATAATCAATTGATCGTATCTACTCAATTAACACAGTATGCAGGCAAATGGAGTATGTATTTAATGGCTCGTGAAAAGACAAGCTTGGATTTAAATACTACTCCAGTAGATATCAGTGCCAAAGATAACGAACGTATATTTATTTCTGATGGTTTTATTGGTGTTGTAAGTGATTCAGAAATCGAAAAAGAAAATATTGAAGCGTTAACTTTGGATGCTAATCTACAGATTATATATGATGATTTGGCAAAATTACGTGATGAGATAGTTGAACGTATGAAAACACCTTTATCTTACACTCAATTAATAGATGTACCAACAGAATTCAATCCGGCTCCGCACGACCATGATGCACGCTATCACACAAAAGAAGAAATGGATTTGAAATTAGTTAACAAAGCAGATGTTGAGCATAGTCACGATGACTTATACTACACAAAACTTAAAACTGATGATTTATTAAAATCTAAATCCGATGTTACACATAATCATAATGAAAGTTATTATGGCAAGTCTGAGGTTGATGATTTGTTGTCTGCTAAAGCTAACAATGAGCATTCGCATGACGATTTATATTATGGCAAATTAGAAACAGATAAATTACTAGAGAATAAATCCGGCATAGCGCATCAACATGATGATAGATATTATACAGAAGATGAAATTGATGCAAAGCTATCACTTAAAGCAGAAACTGGACATAATCACAACGATTTATATTATGCAAAATTGGTCACAGACAGATTGTTAGAAGGCAAAGCAGATACAATGCATGTACATGACGATAGGTACAACACCAAGGATGAAGCAACAGTTTTATTGGCCTCCAAAGCAGATGTTAATCATACACATGAAATAGTAGACATAACTGACTTCCCTACTTCATTACCTGCTAATGGTGGTAATGCAGATACAGTAAACAACCATACTGTTTTAAGCAATGTTCCCGCTAGTGCTCAGTTTACAGATACTGTGTATGTGCATCCAGAAACACATCCTGCTTCAATGATTACTGGATTGCCAACAAAGGTTAGCGAACTTGAAAATGATAAAAAATATCAAACCGCCAATGAAGTTGCAAAAGCTATTTCAGATCTTGTTAAACTTGCTCCTGATACATTAAATACTTTAGAAGAACTGGCAAATGCATTGGGTAACGACCCTCATTTTGCTACTACAATTATGACAATGTTGGGTGAGAAAGCAAGTAAAGCCGATTTGACTACAAAGGTTGATGTTGTTGCAGGTAAGATGTTGTCTTCAAATGATTTTACGAACGAGTTAAAAACTAAGCTAGAATCTTTGAGTAATTATGACGACAGTAAATTAAAAGCATTGATTACAAGTAATCAATCTGCTTTAAACACAGAATTAGCAAAGAAAGTAACACAGATTGAAGGCAAACAGCTGTCAACAAATGACTATTCAACAGCAGAAAAGAACAAGCTTGCATCCCTTAATAACTATGATGATAGTGCAATTGTAAAACAACTTAAAGAACTTAGTGATCGTGTTAATGGCATATCTATGTCTATAACAGCTCTAAGTGTTACTGACGGAGTGTTAAAAATGAGTGTAGACGTTCAAGAAGGAGGTAAACAGTAATGCCAAATCAGACAATTAATAAAGTACAAATAAATGGAAATCCAGAAACCTACGATGTCGAAGATACGCAAGCCAGACAAGGTATATTGGATTTAGGTAAAAAAACGGATAAACAAATTGAACAAATAAGTAACGATTTAACACAGAAAACTAATCAACTAAAGGAAGATTTAGTCGCTAATGAAAAAGAGGACGCAAAGACGAAACGAAGTTTATCTGCATTGTGGGATTTAAATAATGGTATCTCTTATAGATTTGAAACGGATTCAGAAAAAGCTTATCAGAAGAAAGTTCTGAGCGGTGCTAAGTTGGCTTCTGTTAACAAAGTCGGTGGACAAATCATCAAACAAGATGATGCATTGATTGTTGCCGGAGTAAACGATGTTGATGTCGTTGGAAAGAATATATTTGAATGTGAACATTTCTCATGCAGTGGCTTTAATGAAGGTAATAGTATTGACCTAAGCAATGACTATGGAACATCAATAGATTCAACTGCACCATCCAACAGAGTGACGGTTACACAGTCAAAGATTGGACAAGAAGATAATAATACAAGCTATGTGAATGGATATTTCTGTGTAGCTTTTAAACCATTTAGTTTAAGTAAAGAATATGTATTTTCGTTCGATGCAATTCCATCAAATAAATTGATTTCCAATCCTAAAATTATCGTTCTAATGAATGGGGATAATTCAATCAATTTTGAATATGCTCAAGATTTACAAATAGGCAAAAGATGTAAATTATATTTCAATTTAAGCGCGACTAATAAAGAATTGAGGTACATTGAAATCAGAAATAGTGGCATAAGCGGAATATTTGAGAATTTCCAAATCGAAGAAGGCTCAATTAATACAAGTTATTCGCCATACACGAAAAAAAGTTACCCAATTCCACAATCAATCCAAAATCTAGATGGCTATGGATGGAGTGCAGGAACGGCTTATAACTATGTTGATTTTGAAAATAAGAAATATTACAAGTGCGTTGATAAAAGAGCGTATCAAAGCAATGATGATACTGATTCTAATGTGATTACTGATGGAACGAATACATATTACGAACTATCCGAACCAATCGTGACGGATATTTCAAATGTTATCGGCGATACATTCCAAGAACCATTTGAAGTTGAAAGTGGTGGGAGTTTCACATTTAAAAATACAAATGGAGACGGCTATCAAATCGCAGTACCTAGCGATATTCAATACACGGTAGCATTGAGCGAGGTGAACGCATAATGACAGAAACACAAATTAAAATGATGGAAAAGCTAGGCTTATCAAAAGAGGACTTTGAACCCATCAACAAAGAAGAATTACTTGAAGAAGCGTATTTAAAAGCCGAATACAATTCGGTTTTAATTGAACAATTAATGGAGGAATAAAATGATGATTTATAGATTGATGAAAAAGAAAATTCAAAGAGAGGGGTTAACTGAGGAGAATAAAAACCTATTAGATGTGTATCTTCTAGGAAATAGAATTACACAAAGTCAATACGAGGAATTAATGCGATTAGTAAATTAAATAAGAATATAGTTGCTAACTCAAAAATTTAAGGTGTGTAGTTGAATATAGTTATAAATTGTTGTAACATAACAAGTATAAAAGAGCATAAAAAAAAGAAGTTGGATTTCATCCGCTAAAACGACATCCAACTTCAACCTTGATTAGGTCGTTTTTATTATACCATAATTTCGACCTTAAGTGTATTTTTTATGCCAGAAGGAGAAATTATGAGAGAACAATTTGTGAATGAATTTATTTCGTCTTTATCAGGTGATTTTGATGAAGATATTTTAAGTGTATTGTTTAAGAAGTTAACTGTATTTGTGAACAAGTACGAAATCAAACCTGTAGAGACATCAATAGCTATTTATACAGACTACCTGCCCGAATGTTATCAAGTGTATTTTGTAACAAGAAAGATAGAAGGAATGAGTATGAAATCGTTGGAACTTTATGATTTATACTTAAAAGATTTCTTTAGACAAATTAATAAGCCGATTAAAAATATTACAACCAATGATATTCGAGTATATCTATATAAGGTTCAAGCACAAAGAGGGCTTAGCAATAGAAGCTTGGATAGTAGAAGAACAATTATCAATGCATTCTTTGAGTAGTGTTGTAATGAGGAGTATGTTGATCGCAATCCTTGTAGAACAATCAAAAAAATTAAATACGAAACTAAGGAACGTAAGCCATTGACCGCTATTGAATTAGAACAGCTACGTAATGCATGTGCTACTGCAAGAGATAAGGCGATGGTGGAATTTCTATATTCAACAGGCTGTCGAGTTACAGAAATTGTCAACATTAATAAAAGTGATGTTAATTTTGAAACAAAGGAAGTTGTTTTGTTTGGTAAAGGTAATAAACATCGCACGTCATATTTAAATGCAAGAGCTGAACTTGCTTTAAAAAATTATCTAGACTCTAGGGATGATAACAATGATGCATTGTTTGTTTCAGATAGACATCCTCACAACAGATTAAAAAAGAATGCAATTGAAAAACGAATTGGACAGCTTGGGGAGATAGCGCAAATCGAACGCAAGATCTTCCCTCACCTTATTAGACATACGACAGCAACAAACGGTTTGAACCGTGGTATGAAGGTAGAAGAAGTTCAAAAAATGCTAGGACATGAAAATATTAGTACGACTATGATTTATGCTAAAGTTGCAGAAAATACTGTTAAATTAAATCATACAAAATGCATTGTTTAAACAAGTACTTTTCCTTTGACAGAAGATAAATCTATGTTACAATATGCGTGTATGTGAAATGGGTTTGTCCCAAATTGAGAAGTGTTAATTCACTTCTCTTTTGTTTTATGTTAATATAGATGCATGGAAACATTTTTAAATTACATTGAATTCTTGTGTGATTTACTGGTAATTGATATGCCAGAAGTCCAATACAAGAAAGGCACAAAATTTTACAATCAGTTTGGAAAGCCCGTCGCTCCTTTTAAATTAAGAAGTACGGCAGGCGGTGTAACATACCATGAGAAACGTATGGTACGAATCGACTTAAATAAATTCAAAGATTTATCTATCGTTTATCAGGTATTGGCGCATGAATTGCGTCATATCTTTCAATGTGATGTGATTGCGAATGAAGAAGGATTTAAAGGAGAGGTTGATCCACAGACAATTGAAGCGTGGAGAAAGAATATGGATGACTATTTAAATAGCAAAGACGCAGGTCATGAGAATCAACCTATTGAATTAGATGCTACTGCGTTTAGTTACGTTGTTTGTATGACAATACTGCACGCACCTATTAAATTTAGTTGTGATGCTGAGAAGTTAGCTCCTTTGGTTTATGATATGACACAGAACTATACTGAAAGCGAAATCTTAGAGTGTGCAAAAGAATTTGGCATTCAGCCAAGAAGAATATTAGCTTAGAGAGATTAATATCTCTCTTTTTTTATTGTAAGGAGAAACGAAGATGAATATACCTTTAGGTAAAATGGAAGAATTAGAAGATAAATACGGAGTGGAATTATTTATAGAACAAGTGATTGGCAAGAAAGATAGATTTTATAAACTTGTCGATCAATTCCCTCTTACAGAAAAGAAAAAAGTGTTCTTAGGGAACACTTTAAAACAAGTAGAAAAGAGGCTTAAAAATGAATGTGGAAAGAGCAAAGGCTAAATTACAAGCATTGATTTTTGGTATTGAAGATGGATGGCATGTGCCAACTGAATTTGAAAAGCAAATGTACGCATACTTCAATGATGACAAAACAATTTTAGAAAACAGACAGGACGATTAATTTCGTCCTTTTTTTGTATTTAAAAAGAGTCCTTTGGCGGACTCTAACTGTGATAGTCTTCAGAGAATATAGAAGACATTTATATTAAATCATAGAATAAAACGGAAGACAATGCTAAACCTGTTTATAACATCTGATATAAATAAGTTATTAAGCGAAACAAGTCAGTACAAACTGACATAAAACGAAACAATTCATTTAGTATGTAGTATAATATTGTTTTTTGGTTTACTGTATGTTAAAATAGATTACAGAAAGGAGATATACAATGCGAAAAAGTGATTTAATTAAAGGAGTATTCCTTAGTATTTCTAAATCATTTACGTTGAATTTTATTTTAGCAATCATTTTAATTATTGGGATTATATTTAATTTATTTAGCCCAAACACTTTAAAAGCTCTGTGCATTTTCTTGACTCTAGAAGTGTTGTTTATTGATGCTAATTTATTTTTTAAGCGTAGTATGTAGTGTAATATTTTTATGAACATTTGTGAATTTAACAGAGATGAAATCTTGCAAGATGTTAAAGCAGAAGTTGCAGGCAAAGAATTAGTTATGGCAGTTGTTCAGGTTGGAAACGATCCTGCTTCTGATGTTTATGTAAGAAACAAAAAGAAAACGGCTGAAGAATGTGGCATTGAATGCATTCACTGTAATCTACGTGAAGATGCTTCCTATTCTGATGTTGTTAAGATTATCCAAGGTCTTAACGAAGATAGCAAGGTAACTGGGTTAATGTTACAACTTCCCTTGCCTGAACACTTAAAAAAGTTCGAACAGAACTTCTTGGACATGATTGACTGGAAGAAAGATATTGATGGTCTTTCTACGGAAAGCGTGGGTCGTTTATGGAGTAACAAGCGTTGCTTAAAGCCAGCTACAGCACAAGGCATCATGAGCTTATTAGATGATGATCTGCGTGAGCACACAGTAGCTATTATCAACCGTTCTAGATTGATTGGTAAACCATTGGTAAAGATGTTGGAGGAGCGTAATGCAACGCCAGTGTTATGTCATTCTAAAACAGATAAGAATTTTATGACATTGATGCTGCATAAAGCCGATATTATCATTACTGCTACAGGTCAACCAAAATGGCTAAGTCTAGAAGATTGTGTCACACACACTATCGTTGGAGACTGTTGTAATGTATTGCAGATTATTGATGCGGGTATTACAAGAGATTTAAACGGCAAACTTTGTGGAGATGTAGACAAAGATTCATTTGCCTTTACATCTGTGCAAGTTACGCCAGTGCCAAAGGGCGTTGGTGTTTTGACCACTGCCTTTGTAATTAAGAATGTTGTAGAAGCATATAAGCTTCAACATAGTTAGGAGATAAAATGATTAAAATTGAAAATGTGGTATTGCCTAGTGATGAACAATGGCTTGCGGTAATTCGTGGTATGAGAAATCCACTAGAGAGCTACAGTAAAATCGATAGTATAAGATATACATATTATTCATACGATACTGAGGTTCTATCTGAATTTAATTTAGGAGAAAACGACTTAGGACTTATGAAACGTCTTGTTAAAGCAGGAAAGGATCATAGTAAATTTATGAGAATGATTCCAGTTTATTTGGATGTCACTGCGCCTTTATATTGGTGGAAGGAAGAAAGTACATATCAAGTTGGAACTGTTACGAATAGTTGTTCAACAATGCATACAATTCATAAAAAGGCATTTACGCTCGATGATTTTTCAAAAGAACATTTGTTTGAGGAAAAAGATGGATGGATTGAGGATGACAAAGGAGAGAGATGGTGTAGTTCTCCATTAGAATTAGAAACGATTGTTGGAATATTAAATGCTTACAGACATCATTATTTGAAAACTAAAGATAAAAAGTATTGGTGGGCAATGATTCAATTGTTACCTAGTTCGTACAACCAAAGAAGAACAATTATGTTAAACTATGAGGTTTTAGCAAACATGTATAAGTCACGTAAAAACCACAAATTAGATGAATGGGTTGAATTCTGTAAGTGGATTGAAACATTGCCTTATTCAGAATTAATTACGGGTGACTTTGATGTTTAAGGTTCAAGAAGGATATCATTCACTACACATTGAAGAAAAGGGAGATGAGAACGACTTCTCTTCCCTTTCTTTAATCAAAGAATTCAAGTCATATCAAGAAGCAGAAGCATATGTAATAAGCTTAATCAATGAAAAACCGCAGAACAACTATGTACGTCTATTGATTGGCAAACGCTATGTTGGCTTTGATTATGGTTCGTGGAGTCATTTCTATTTTATTACTTCAGATGAGCCGTTGAATTATGAAGATTTATACGATTTTTGGGAGGTTAAAAATGAATATTAAAATTAAATATTTTACAGATGTTGAACCACTTAAATTTATTGGTGGTGAAAAATCCGATTGGATTGACTTACGTTGTGCTGAAGATGTTACGTTAAAGCAAGGTGAATATAAACTGCTCAAGTTAGGCGTAGGCATGGAATTGCCTAAAGGGTATGAAGCTCATGTTGCACCTCGTTCAAGCACATTCAAGAACTTTGGAATTATCTGTGCTAACAGTTTTGGTATTATTGATAATTCTTATTGCGGTGATGAAGACGAATGGAGATTCCCTGCTATTGCTTTACGTGATACTGTGATTCATAAAAATGACCGTATCTGTCAATTTAGAATCATTGAGAAACAGCCAAATGTCACTTTTGAAGAAGTAGAACATTTAAAAGAAGAGTCTCGTGGAGGCATTGGTTCAAGCGGTATTAAATAATAGCCGAATTTGTATTGTATGATGACTATTCTTACTTTATACCTGATCTAATACCTAACGAAACAAAAGCTGTAATTCGTAATCAAATGCATACTTATATTGGTTGTAATTACTTAGATATCTTGCGTTTTAGACGTGATTCAGACGGCAAAGAAGTTTCATTGCCTTGGGATGAATTAAGAGTTCTATATAGATCAGATGATGTAGAAGATAAGATTGCATCATATACAATGAGACAAGAAGTCCGAAAATTATTCGGTAAATATTGAGGCAGATTCCGTAAGGTTTTTGTCTTTTAAAAATAAGGAGAAAGAAATGAAAGAAAATAAATTTAATGTTGGAGACGTTATCGTTTTTAGAGAAGGTAATGTTGGAAGTGGTTATATTATCATCGCACTAACAGTAGATCACTATGTTCTTGTTAGTAAATTTGGAGACCATAGAATTAGAGTATTAAGTAACAAAATTATCGACAAAAATGCAGTATTGGTTAAAACTATGGAAAACAAGTCAGAAGAACTTGTTGGTACACTTATCAAAGCTGGCATTAGTTCAGAAGAATTATCTCAATCTTCTAAAGAGATTAACACAACAGAAAAAGATAATTACAATGGAAAATTAGTTCAGGAACATCAAGAATTGACGGAGCAGTTAAATTGGCTATATAAAGTTAAAAATGCAAAGTATGGAGATTCGTTTGGTAAAAAAGTTAGAAAAAGAGGGTTAATGTCTGCTCTGGATCGAATGGAAGATAAGTGGAATCGTCTAGAAAATCTTATTGAAAATAACGAAGACGGATCAGACACTGATGAAAGTTTAGAAGATACATTAATTGATTTAGCAAACTATTGCTTAATGACTATCATGGAGATTAACCATGCTAAGGGAAATTGCACACACGGAAATCATTCCTAATACTTCTCTTGAGCATTTCAAACGAGAATATTATTTCTATGAAATGCAATTCAATCGCAGAGAACAATGGAAGAATGGTGTTGAGTGCAAACAAATTGGAAGAGATGTTGCTGTTACATGGTACGCATTAGGTTACGTACCATTCAGCATCGATCTTAGATATCATGTCTAAAATAAAATATAGTTGACCCTTCAACTATCTAGGAGTGGAATATGGAACGAATTGATTCAATTAAAATGTTCACACAAGCAGAAGTAGCAGATATACTGCACTGCAATAAAGACAATGTAACCATGCTGCGTGAAGCAGGAGTGCTGAAAGCTATCAAGACTGGACGAAGCTATATGTTCTCCAGAATGGAGCTTGAAGACTTCATGAATCGCTATGCAGGGTTAGATGTTAGTAATCTAAATAATGCGATCAGCTCACTGGCTGTCGTAGAAAATAAAAAGCGCTTAGAGGATTATGTTTCCTCATAGGCGCTTTTTTTGTATTAAATTTTGGACACAGTTTTGGACACACTCGACACATATTTGTATCGATTTGTATCGGATTTTCATTAATTTGTTATAAATCCGATTTTTTTAACAATACATATTTATGCTTTATTTAAAGTGTTTTTATACCTCTTTAGATGTGATTTATTATAACACAAATCAAATGTAAATTGGTTCTAATACCTTCATGTCACAATTTGATTCTTTAATTGCTTCAATCAACACCGATTTTACTTGGTTGTCAC
>OBJP01000960.1_pt1 | contig 14773 bp, 9 predicted proteins | sample 1519821 | NCBI WGS metagenome assembly OBJP01 (sample SAMN04209218, study PRJEB22552) | human gut metagenome | biome: gut; material: feces | host: Homo sapiens | place: USA: Oklahoma | reverse complement strand
TGGGGTGGGTAAAGGGACTCGAACCCTCGACCTACGGGACCACAACCCGTCGCTCTAGCCAACTGAGCTACACCCACCGTGTCCTGTGCGCTTCGCGCTCGACTATTATTGCAAGGAACGCCACGCGATGCAAGCCCCAATTTTCAAGAATTTTGAAAAGAGTTTTTCGAGACCATTTCGAGCAAATCCCACCAGTTCCATAGGAGTAAACTTGCCCCACTGCAAATGCTCGAAAGGACCGGCATGAAAGAACTCTCCAACCGCACGGCAACGTTTACCGATTCCGTCATCCGCCGCATGACGCGCATCTCCAACAAGTATGGCGCCGTCAACCTGTCGCAGGGCTTCCCCGACTTCGATCCCCCGGCGCAGCTGCTCAACAGCCTGAGCACCATCGCCGCCGATCCCAAGCCGCTCTATCACCAGTACTCCATCACCTGGGGCTCCCAGGCCATGCGCGAGGCGCTCGCCGCCAAACAGGAGCACTTTATGGGCATGCCGGTGAACCCCAACGAGAATATCGTAGTCACCTGCGGCTCCACCGAGGCCATGATGGCCGCCATGATGACGGTCACGAACCCCGGCGACAAGGTCGTCATCTTCTCGCCGTTCTACGAGAACTACGGCGCCGACACGATCCTTTCGGGTGCCGGGCCCATCTACGTGCCGCTCAACCCACCCACATTCGACTTTGACCGCAAGACACTCGAGGCGGCCTTCCGCGACAACGACCCCAAAGCCATCGTCCTGTGCAACCCTTCCAACCCCTGCGGCAAGGTCTTTACGCGCGAGGAGCTCACCTTTATCGCCGACCTCTGCAAAAAGTACGACGCCTACTGCATCACCGACGAGGTATACGAGCACATCGTCTACGCACCCCATGAGCACGTCTACATGGCCACGCTGCCTGGCATGTTTGAGCGCACCATCAGCTGCAGCTCGCTGTCCAAGACCTACTCCATCACCGGCTGGCGCCTGGGCTACACTATCGCCCCTGCCGAAATCACCGAGCGTATCAAAAAGGTCCACGACTTCCTCACCGTGGGCGCCGCCGCTCCCCTGCAGGAAGCCGTCGTCACCGCCCTCAATTTCGACGACAGCTATTACGATGAGGTCCTCGACCTCTATACCGCCAAACGCGACCTGTTCTGCCAGGGACTCGACAGCATCGGTCTTGAGCATAACGTGCCGCAGGGCGCCTACTACGTCATGATGGACATCTCTGAGTTTGGCTATGACAGCGACCTCGAATTCTGCGAGGACCTCGCGTCTAAGGTGGGCGTGGGCGCCGTGCCCGGCTCGAGCTTCTTCCGCGAGCCCGTCAACCACCTGATTCGTTTCCACTTTGCCAAGCGAGACGAGACGCTTAACGCGGCACTGGAGAACCTCAAGTCCCTGCGTGATAAAATCAAACCGCGCGGGTAAGGACGGCCCGGCAACTAAAGTAACTAAAGAAGCCCCGCACCGCCTGCCGCGTTGCGAGGCTTCTTTTTATGGCGCTTTCTTAAATGGTTTAGAGCTCTATACTTTAGTCATGGAGCAACTCGTCCCAGTGAGAGGAATATTATGGAAGAGCAGCAACTTATCGGAGCGCTCGAGGCCGGCGGCACCAAGATGGTCTGCGCCACGGGCTATGCAGACGGCACGGTCCTGGAGCGTGAGCAGATCGTGACCACGACTCCGCAGGAGACCGTCGAGGCCGTCAACGCATGGTTTGCCGACAAGGGCATCGCCGCGCTGGGCATCGGCGCCTTTGGCCCCACCGCAGTCAACCCTGCCTCGCCCCAATACGGCAAGATCCTGGAGACGCCCAAAACGGCATGGCGCTACTTTGACCTGCTGGGCACCATCCAAAACGAGCTCAATATTCCCTGCGGCTACGACACCGACGTCAACGTCGCCTGCCTGGGCGAGGTCACCTTTGGTTGCGCCCAGGGCCTCACTGACGTTGTGTATCTGACCATCGGTACCGGCGTGGGCGCCGGCGTGCTCTCGGGCGGCCAGCTCGTGCACGGCATGATGCATCCCGAGGCCGGCCACATCCTGGTCACGCGCGACCCGCGCGACACCATTGGCGAGCACAGCGCCTGCCCCTTCCACGACAACTGTCTCGAGGGCCTCATCGCCGGCCCCGGCGTTAAAAAGCGCTGGGATGGCAAGAGCGCCGGAGACATGGCCGATGACTCGGAGGCCATGGACCTGCTCGCCGGCTATCTGGCACAGGCACTCATGACCTACACGCTGTGCTACGCGCCGCAAAAGATCATCATCGGCGGCGGCGTGGCCGACCACACTCCCATCGTGCCGCTCGCACGCAAAAAGTGCGCCGAGATGCTCAACGGCTATATCGTCACGCCCGAGGTCAACGACATCGATAGCTACATCGTCAACAACAGCCTCGAGGGCAAGCAGGGCATCATGGGCTGCCTGGCCCTGGGCGCACAGGCGCTTCAGTAGCAGATGCACCCACAGGGCGTGGTGCGCCCGGCAAATCCGATCTACGGAACGACGCCACCACGCTTCATATAAGCCCTCTAATAAAAAAGGCCGCCTAGGACCAAACAATACGTCCTAGGCGGCCTTTCTGGCGCGCATCAGCGACCGTAAGAGATATCGGAGCACAACGCCCGTTGCCGCTCCACAGCAGTCGATCATCACATCGGTGATCATGCCGGCGCGCCCCGGCACAAAGAGCTGAATCGTCTCGTCGATCGAGGGAATCAGCAGCAGGAACACCGCCGTGGGCAGCAGCACGTCAAAGGTGCGCCGGCCCTCAAAATCAAAGGCGTGCGTTGCCAGGATGCCGAGCACCATATACTCGGTAAAATGCGCGCACTTGCGAACAACAAAGTTGGTCACCCATTCATATGGAAGTCCCACGCCGTGCAGGAAACCGCGGATAGCTTCCATGACCGTTAGGCTCAGCGAGCCCGACCCCGAGCCGGGAACCAGCGAATTGCCCCAGATCAAGAGCGCCATCAGGCAGGTTACAACCGCCCATTTTCGATCGATCTTAACCATGCAGAAGTTATGCCTCCGCGCGGAGCGGCGCGAAGCTGGCGGTACCGCCCTCGATAACGCTCAGATAGGCACGGCCCGTACGCTTGGCGGTTGAGGACTGCAGGCGCTCGATCTCTTCCTCGAGGATCTGATTGACGCGCTCGTGACGACGGTTTTCCATAATGCCGGCGGCAATAGCCTCGGCCCGCTCGATGCTCTCGCGCGAGATGCGGGCAGTATCCTCGGGGAACACAGCACTGTGACGGCCGACATAGGCGGGGGCAGCAGGCTGAGGGGCAGCGACGGGAGCGGGGGCTGCAACAGGAGCAGGCTCGTCAATCTCATCCAGAATCGCGGTGGCGGCGGCCCACATGCCCTCGTGGCCCGAGTAATCGGCCATGGGAACATCAACCTCGAGCGAGGCGTCCTGAAGGTCGCCGGTGTCGATGCGATCTTGGGCATCAATCGATGCGGTGATGGCTGCAGGCTCATCGAGGTCATCGAGATCGATGTCCGCGGCACCGGAGATGATAGGCATGCTGGCGAGGTTTGCATTGTACGGCACAGCCTCAGCCGCCTGCTGCTGGGCAGGAGCGCCCCACAATGAGCTTTCGGCGGCACGGCGGGCGGCAACGGCCTCCTCGTCCGCAGTCATGGCTTCATCAACGTACGAATTGTCGGCAGAAGCGTTCGCGTCCGCCGAGGTAGCGTTGTAGGCGTTATTGGCTGCCGCGTTGGCGACGAGTGCCACGAAAGCCGCCGTGCTGCCCGCAGGGGCGGCCTGGGAGCCAGACACGGCGCGTGCCGCGGCGGCGATGTCGTCGCGATTGAAGGAGCCGGTCTGCCCGCCGTTGGTGAGCTCGTCGATGGCGACTTGATAGACGTCGCGCGAGTGTGCAGGGTCGCAGCTCACCGGCGAATCGTCGTCGAGCATACTGTCGATCATGGACCAAGCCTCGTCCTCGTCCATAGCATCTGCGGCTCGAGCGATGGTAGGGACACCATCATCGGCATGACGGCGCTGGAACGCACCAGTCAGGCCGGAAAGGAATGCCGAGGTAGACTGCTCCGCCTGAGCCTGAGAAGCAGAAGCCGCAGCGTAAGGAGTCGCATCCTGCTGCTGAGCTGGAATCGAGGCGGTCTTGAACTCGCTTTGATGCTGATTGAGATTGGCGGCACCGCCCATGGCATCGGGCTGGAACAGACGCTCTTCACGCTGCGCACGATACTCGGAGATACCCAGCGAGGCGGCATAGATACCCACGCCCGCCACTGCGCCCACGGCGAAGGGAACCGCACCCGCCACGACCGTCTCGTTCACCGACGAAAACGGCAGCGTCGCGGCATACATAACCACGGGAGCGGCAAGGCCGATCCCGCACGAAAGTCCGGCAAGGACTGCTCGTTGTGTTGCATCAGAAGAAGCCATGAGCTCTCCCCATCTTCCAGCACCCAAATCGCATCATTCAGTTGGCTGCGCGAGAGAAGATGAAGCGGGGCTATGCCCCAAAGCAACGGTATATGGTTCGTTTCATCTGCGTTTTCCGTCGCGAAGCTTAAAAGCTATTATGCGAAACCGCCCTGTCGATTGCAAGCGACGATGTCGGATTGAAACGGGAAACCTGCTGCTTGCAAGTCTTATGGTCAAAAATAAGTGCGAAGCGGCGATATAGAAAAGGGCCGAGGCTCAAAGCCCCGACCCTTTATCGCATTGATGATTAACGCTGCGTGTGGATGACAACCTAGAACGTCTGCTCGTAGTCGCTGTGCTTTTTGGCCGAACGCACCAGGAACTCCTGGTTGGTGTTGGTGCCCTTAAGACCCTTGATAAATGATGCGGCTGCGCGCTCGGTGTTGTTCATGCCGGCAAGAATGCGACGCAGGCCAAAGACAAACGGGCGCATCTGCTCGTCAACCAACAGGTCCTCGTTACGCGTACCGGAGGCAACGGGGTCGATAGCTGGGAAGATGCGGCGATCGGCCAAGTCGCGGTCGAGCTTAAGCTCCATGTTGCCGGTGCCCTTGAACTCCTCGAAGATGACTTCGTCCATCTTGGAACCGGTGTCGATGAGGGCAGAGGCCAGGATGGTGAGCGAGCCACCGTTCTCGATATTACGGGCTGCGCCCAGGAAGCGCTTGGGCGGATACAGGGCCGCCGAATCGACGCCGCCCGAAAGGATGCGGCCCGAGGCGGGCGCCGCCAAGTTGTAGGCGCGGGCAAGACGCGTGATGGAGTCGAGCACCACCACAACATCGCCGCCCAGCTCCACGATGCGCTTGGCGCGCTCGATGACGAGCTCTGCCACGCGAGTGTGGTTGTCGGCGGGCATATCGAAGGTCGACGCCACGACCTCGCCCTTGATGGAACGCTGCATATCGGTGACCTCTTCGGGGCGCTCGTCGACGAGCAGACAGATGAGGTGCACCTCGGGGTTGTTAATCGAGATAGACTGGCAGATCTTCTTGAGGATCGTGGTCTTGCCGGCCTTGGGCGGGGACACGATCAGGCCACGCTGACCCTTGCCGATCGGCGACACGATGTCGATGGCGCGACCGGTAATGGAGTCCTTGCCGTGCTCCATGCGCAGCGGCTCGTTGGGATAGACCGGGGTGAGGTCACCAAACTTGGGGCGGTTGCGAATCTGCTCGGGGTCCAGACCGTTAACGGTCGTGATTTTGGCGAGGCCGGCGCGCTTGTCGCCGCCACGCGAAGGACGAAGCGAGCCCTCGATGACATCGCCCGTGCGCAGACGCGCGGAGCGGATGAGGTAGGCGGGCACGAAGGCGTCGTCGTTGGACTTCATGTAGCCATGGGCATGGATGATACCGGAGCTGTCCGGACGAATCTGCAGGATGCCCTTGATGTCGCGGAAGCCCTCGGCCTTCGCGGCGGTGACGTAGATCTCCTCGACGAGCTCGGCTTTCTTCTTGCCGGTCGTCTCAATCTCGAACTCCTTGGCCTTCTCGCGCAGCTCGGCGACCTTCATGGCCGCGAGCTCCTCGCGCGAAAGCGTGGGCTCGGTGGGAGCGGCATTACGCTCCTTGTTGCGCTGCTTGCGATCGCGCTGGCGATTGCGACGGTCGTTGTTGCGCTCGTTGCGTTCCTCGTTGCGCTTGTGCTGGCGACGGTTGGGGCGAGCGTTGTCATCGGCCTCAGCGGGCGCGGCGCCATCGGCTGCGGCGGCGTCGGCATTGGCCGCAGCGGCTTCATTGGCCTCGGCGCCAGAATCGACCTGCGCTTCGACATCAGCCTGGTGCTCGGACGCCTTGGCCTTAGCGGACTTCTTACGACCGCGCTTGGACTTCTCGGACGCAGGCTGTTCGACGTCTTGGGGCTCGGCGGCATCAGTCGATGCATCGGCGGTCGTCTCGTCGGAATCCTCGGACGCACCCTTCTTGGCAGCCTTAGCCTTGGACGTGCGCTTAACAGCAGTGCGACGGCTGCGACCGGGGCGGACGTCGGCGGGCTCGGCATCGGCGGGAGCGGCCTCGGAAGTCGCAGCATCCTGAACGGGTGCATCGGCAGCGGTTGCAGACTCGGCGGTCGCCGCAGCATCCCGAGCAGCTGCGGCTGCGGCTGCGGCCTTCTCTGCCTCGACGAAGGCCTTGGGCTTGCGACCGCGACGGTGCGGGCGCAAAGCCGGATCGACAACGGGAACTTCGCTGGCCTCGACAGGCGCAGCGGGCTCAGTTGGCGATGCGCCCTCCCCTGCCGCGGAACGGACCGAAGCCTCAGTGAGCTCGGGGGTTACCTGTTCAGCAACCTGCTCGGCCTTAGCAGCCGTGCGACGGCGTGTGCGCGGTGCCGGCTTCTCGGTCGGTTGGTCGGCGGCAGGGGTCTCGGGCACAGACGGAGCTGCAAGCTCGGTCAGAGCCGCGGCCTCGCGCTCGGCAGCACGACGGCGGGCGCGCACCACCTGAGCCTCGCTAATCTGCGCCAACGCACGTGCCTGCGCGACCTCATCGGAAATCGGCGCCGAGGAGTCAGCTGCAACGGTGCGCTTGGCGCGCGTCGTGCGCGCGGTACGGCGCTTGGGCTTGGTGACCTCCTCGCCGTCAGCGGCAGGCTTGGCCGCGCGGCGCGTGCGCTTGGGCTTTGCCGGAGCAGCCTCCTCACCAGTTGCAGGCACGGCCTTCTCAGCCGTTGCAGCCTTAGGCGTCTCAGGAGCCGAGGTTTGCGCGGGCGCCGCGACCTGGTCCGACGCAACCGGTGCAGCGGGAGCGGCTTGCGTCGTCGTTATTTCGTTTTCTTGCTGTTGATCAGACACAGTGTTTGCTCAACTTTCTTTTCAAGCCCTGTGATCACATGCTCCCTGCATAAACCTTCAGGGCGGCTAAACAGTCTAGCTCCGTCAAATACCGACGGACATCATTGATCTGTATCGAGATATTTGCGTCATATACGCAGCGTTAGTGTAACACAACCGCAACCACCTGCAACTTAGTCATTGGAAACGCTCTTAAACGACTAGTTAAAGGGGCACTCTTTGGTTTAACACCCACAAATCTGACTGCCTCCGCCAAAACTATGGCGGTTTACTACGATGAATCGCTCAACCGCGACCACTCCGAAACTTGTTGAACTAAAACCGCAGGTAGATGCCTTGCACTTTTTTGCGAAAAGCCGGCGTGGTTGGAATTTCTCATTTCATCGTAGTAAACCGGCATAGTTTCGTATTTCCAGCAGTTCCAAATTCGTCAATACGTCGGCGTTTGCAAAAAGCCCGACCTCCGTGGGAGATCGGGCTTTCAAGGCTTAGTTAAACCAAGTCTGTACGGTCAAATGACCCGCAGATTACATCTGCTCGGGAGCGGAGACACCAACAAGGGTGAGCACCAGGGCGAGCGTCACGCGGACGGCATCGCAAGCGGCCAGACGGGCACGCGAAAGCTCGGGGTCGACGGGACGGCCCTCACTCGGCAGCACCTGGCAAGCAGCATAGAAGCTGTGGAAGTCGCCGGCAAGCTCCTCGGCAAAGTGCGTCAGACGGAACGGGGCGCGATCACGAGCGCAGCTGGCGATGAGGTCGGTGAGCTCGTTGAGCTTACGCGAAAGGGCAAGCTCGGTCGGGTCGGTCAGCAGCGAGTAATCGACGTTCTCACCGATGGCCTTGGCGGCGACGGCCTTCATGCCCATCTCGTCAGCCTGCTCGGGCGTAACGTCAGCGGCACGGCGCAGGATGGAGCACACACGGGCGTGAGCGTACTGCACGTAGTACACCGGGTTGGAGTTGTCGCGTTTCTTAACGGCCTCAATATCGAAGTCGACCATCTGGTTGGAGCTCTTGGAGATGAGCGTATAGCGAGCGGCATCGGAGCCGACCTCGTCGACAAGCTCCTGCAGGGTCACCATGGTGCCCTTGCGCTTGGACATACGGACGGGCTTGCCGTTGCGCAGCAGGTTGACGAGCTGGCCCAGCAGAACCTCGAACTTGCCGGGGTAACCCAAGGCATCGCAGACGCAGCGGACACGCTCGATGTAGCCGTGGTGGTCGGCGCCCCAGATGTCGATGACGTGGTCGACGCGCTGGAACTTATCCCAGTGATAGGCAACGTCGGAGGCGAAGTAGGTGTACTCGCCGTCGGACTTGATCAGGACGCGGTCCTTGTCATCGCCCAGGTCGGTGGAGCGGAACCACAGGGCGCCGTCCTTGGTGTAGAGATAGCCCATCTTGTCGAGCTTCTCAAAAGCGCGGTCGACGGCAGAGGTGCCGGCGGTCTCGCCCTCGGTGTCCTTCACGTACAGCGAACGCTCGGAGTACCAACGATCGAAGTCGCAATTGACGGCGTGGCAGAGGTCGCGCATGTTGTCGACCATCTTCACATAGCCGCGCTCGCGGAAGCTCTCCATGCGCTCCTGAGGATCGGCGTTGACCCACTTGTCGCCGTCAGTGCGCCAGAACTCGGCGGCCTCGTCGATGATGTAGTCGCCGCCATAGGAGTCCTTGCCAAGGGTCTCGGCAAAGTTATCCTGGTACGGATGAGTCTCGGGATGCTCGTCGTTCTCGTCGGCAACAAAGGCGTCGCGGTCGGCAATCAGCAGTTTGTGAGCCTCGTCGATATCCACGCCCTGCTTGGCGATGATGTCGGCAAGCTGCATATAGCGCGTGCTGATGGAGTTGCCGAAGGTGTTCATCTGAGAGCCGTGGTCGTTGATGTAGAACTCACGCTGGATGTCGTAACCGGCGTGGTCCATAACACGGCAGAGCGAATCGCCCAGCGCGGCCCAGCGGCCGTGGCCGATGTGCATGGGGCCGACGGGGTTGGCGGAAACGAACTCGACCTGGGTCTTCAGGCCACCACCGACGTTGGACTTAGCGAAGTCCATGCCCTTCTCGCGAGCCTCGCCAAAGATGGCATTCTTGACGGCAACGGAGAGGTAGAAGTTGATGAAGCCGGGACCTGCGATCTCGACCTTCTCGATCGCGGGGTCCTCGGGCATATGGGCAACGATGGCCTCGGCGATCTTGCGCGGGGCGCAATGGGCCAGCTTGGCGGACTTCAGGGCCATGGTAGAGGTCCACTCGCCATGAGAAGTGTCAGCCGGTCGCTCGATAGCGCAATCGTCAAGTTCAAATGCGGAAAGGTCGCCGGCCTCCTGGGCCGCAGCAAGCGCAGCGCGTACCAGCTCTTCAATCTTCTCGGGCATAGATCCTCCTTGTGTTAAAGCCCCCGAGCTCTTGGTCACTCGTAGGGCAAAAGCCAGAGTTTGTAGCACTCTATCACAAGCGACGGGCACTGTCGCAGGGTAAAGCCAATCGATATTGCATATGCACAAAATTGGCTACAGCTTGTATGGAGTCACTCAAAGATGCCAGTCTGCCTGCAGATTATGCAGGCGTTGAAAATGCATAAAGGTGTGAATGAGCTGCGCCTGTTATCGAATACTCTTACCTATCGGAGTTGTGTGCTTTTCCTACATAAAGTAAGGGTTTGCGCACGTCAGCGTGTTATTCTAGACATACGTAAATTCGTATAAGTTGGAGGTAGCATGTTCTCAATCGGTCAACACGTCATTCATCCGGGTCAGGGAGTCTGCACCGTCGTCGGTTTTAGGGACGACACACCGCAGCCCATGCTACTGCTCGAGACCAAGCAGGGACATGCGCAGACAATCCTTATGTACCCCGTGGCGCAGGCCGATCGCTTGCATGCCGCCATCTCCCAGCAAGATGCCGAGCACCTGCTGAGCCACTACAGCGAACTCGAGTGCGACACCTTCACCGAGCGCAACAGCTCACTTGAGGAGACGCACTTTAAGCAGCAGCTCAAGCTGGGTGCGCCCGAGACGGTCCGCGTGGCAAAGACCATGATGCACCGCATTCGCCAGGCCGAGGAAGCTGATAAAAAGCCCAGCTCCTACTACATGCGCGTACTCAAGGAAGCCAAGCGCCGCTCCATCGAGGAGTTCGCCGTGGCCTTGGGCGTCACCGAGGAGGACGCCGAAGCCCGCCTAGCCCAAGCCGCCCTCAACTAACCCAACCGCGCCAAAAACCACCACAAAGGGGACAGGCACCTTTGTGGTGGTTTTCTTGTTCTAGTAGTATTCATTCTTATCGTTACCCACGAGCACAAGGAGTCTCCTATGGCAGAGCCGCTTTCCGCCGGAATCACCCGCGACCGCGCGTTTGAACTGCTTAACGAGCACAACAAAGACCCGTTCCACATCACCCATGGCGAGACGGTCGAGGGCACCATGCGCTACTTTGCGCGCGAGTTCGACCCCGAGAACGAGGAGTTTTGGGGCATCGTCGGCCTGCTGCACGACTTGGATTGGGAGGAGCATGAGGACGACCCCATGAACCACACCATCTATGCTGCCGAGATTCTTAAGGGCGAAGGTGCGTCTCCCGAGCTCATTCGCGCCATCCAGACGCACACGTCGGACTTCAACACCTCGCTGCCCAAACCCGAGCTGCAGATGGATAAAATCCTGTTTGCCTGCGATGAGCTCACCGGCCTGATCGGCGCTGCAGTCATCATGCGCCCGAGCAAGAGCGTTATGGACTTTACGACCAAGTCGCTCAAGAAGAAGTTTAAGGACAAGCGCTTTGCCGCCGGCTGCTCGCGCGACGTGATTTCGCAGGGCGCCGAGATGTTGGGCTGGGAGCTCACCGAGCTCTTTGACCGCACCATCGCGGCCATGCAGTCCTTCGCCCCCGACCGCGATACCTTCCAGGCCTAACATCAAAACCACCACAAAGGGGACAGGCACCTTTGTGGTGGTTTTTATTTACGCCGGAAAGGCACTACCCGGCCTTGCGAATAGACCACTCCCCTACGCCCGTCAAGCGCTGTATTTGACGAATTGATAGCCCCACTTCCCGCATTGCCGCAAGCACCTCATTGCGTTTGGACTTATCAAGAGCCTTGACATCGGATAACTCGCCGAGCCCAAACGAGCGAATCAGCGACGCACCCACGTCCAACGCCTCGTCTTCGCCAATACGCCCGCCGGTCGGCGGTCGAACAACCGCGTTATTCGATGCATCCATAAATGCCAGATAATCGCGCACGCGCGGAAAAGCCAAGCGAGCAAGTGCCAAATCGACTGTCGCGATAGCTGGATCCCGTTCGACGTAATCTAAGTGACTACTCCATCGATACGCTCCGTATAGGCAGATGCCGGCTTTTTGCGGATTGAAATGAACATAGCGAATGGCATCGAGAAGATACTCCTCGTTTGAAATAGAAGCGCTCGAAAACCTGTCCTGGAAAACATGCCCGACATGGCCGTGCCGACGGTTATACCACGTTGCATAACAGGACATGGCAAGATGCATGGCCTCGCTCACGTTATCGTCGGGGTCACTCACGACAAGATGAACGTGATTACCCATCAGGCACCAGGCTACAAGTTTGATGTTGAACCGCGCTGTCGAAGTCCGGATGAGCGACAAAATGTGCCTTCTGTCTTCATCATCCTCAAACAGAAGCTGCTTGCCGTTGCCCCTCATCGTGATGTGATACAGGCCAATCTGCGATTTCTGCCGCGGTTTTCTTGACATGGGCATCTCCTTGCTCTCACGTCAAAACATACCCCCGCGGCGCATTCTCAAGAGCGAGAATCTACTCACCGATTAAGTCGCCCACCTGCCGAAATGTCATCTGTTGCGCAGAGCAAATATGCTTAGATACAGTTAGCCAAAACCACCACAAAGGTGCCTGTCCCCTTTGTGGTGGTTTTTGTTTGCGCGGGCGTTAGGGGCGGACTTGACCGGTGCCGCGGAGCTTGTATTTGTAGGTGGTGAGAGCCTCGGCGGCAAAGGGGCCGCGGGCGTGGAGCTTTTGGGTCGAGATGCCGATCTCGGCGCCCAGGCCAAACTCGCCGCCGTCGGTGAAGCGCGTGCTGGCATTGGCGTACACGGCCGAGGCGTCGACCGCATCCAGGAAGCGCTCGCAAGCGTCCTCGTCCTCGGCAACGATGGCCTCGGAGTGCATGGTGCCGTAGCGGTTGATGTGCGCGATGGCCTCGTCCTCGTCGGCCACGACCTTCACGCTCATCTCGAGCGCCAGGTACTCGCGGCCCCAGTCCTCCTCCGTCGCGGCAACATAGTCGTCGCCCTCGGCAAGCCCGGCGTCGGCGCACGCGGCGCACGTGGACTCGTCGCCGTGCATCAGCACGCCGTGGTCGTGCAGCACGGCCACGACGGCAGGCAGGAACGAATCTGCCACGGCACGATCAACGAGCAGCGACTCGGCAGCGTTGCACACGCCCACGCGCTGGGTCTTGGCGTTGACGATAATGTTGAGCGCCTTGTCAAAATCGGCGGATTCATGCACGTAGATGTGGCAGTTGCCCGTGCCCGTCTCGATCACCGGCACAAGCGACTCGCGCACGCAGCGCTGGATCAGGCCCGCGCCGCCGCGCGGAATGAGCACGTCGACGATACCGCGGAGCTTCATGAGCTCGCCGGTGGCCTCGCGGTCGGTGGACTCGATCATCGAGACGGCCTCGCGCGGGAAGCCCTGTGCCTCGAGCGCATCGGCCAGCAGCTCGGCAATCATGGCACACGAGTGATAGGCCAGCGAACCGCCGCGCAGAATGCAGGCGTTGCCGGTGCGGATGCAGATGCCCGCGGCGTCGGCCGTCACATTGGGGCGCGCCTCGTAGACCATGGCGACCAGGCCCAGCGGCACGCTCACACGAGTGAGGTCCACGCCGCTTGCAAGCACACGGTGGTCGAGCACACGGCCGACAGGATCGGGCAGCTCGGCAAGTTTCTCCAGGCCGGCAGCCATGCCCTCGACGCGCTCGGGCGTCAGCAGCAGGCGGTCGAGCAGGCCGGCAGAGGTTCCCGCATCGCGCGCGGCGGACATATCAAGCTCGTTGGCGGCTACGATGGAGTCGGCACCATCGCGCAGCGCCGCAGCCATGGCGCGCACGGCCTCCTGGCGCTGCCCATCGCTCGCCGCGGCAAGCGAGGCCGACGCTGCCTTGGCGGCAACGGCAAGATCGTGGACATACGTGGCTATATCGACCGACATGGGCGGCCCTTTCTCCTAGAAGTTTGCCCACCATGGTAGCCGATTTGCGCATGCCCTCGCGCGCGGCGGTAGAATTGGTCAACACGAAACACCGCAACGAACGGAAGTACCGCATGGCCCTCATCACTTCGTACCATGTCCCCGGCCTCTATGTCGAGGACCACAGCATCGACGTCCCCTTGGATTGGCGCGGCCTGGAGCCGATGCTATTGGCCGTCGGCAGCACCATGCGCCGCGGCGCCATGCCGGCGCCCATCGCCGGCGCTCCCGAGAGCATCAAGCTCTTCTACCGCGTGGTCTGCGCGCCCGACCGCATCAACGATGACCTGCCGCTGCTCCTGTTTTTGCAGGGCGGCCCCGGCGGCGAGAGCCCGCGTCCGCTGTCGCCCACGAGCGACGGTTGGATCGAAGAAGCCGTCAAGCATTTCCGCGTGGTTCTGCCCGACCAGCGTGGCACGGGGCGCAGCAGCTGCGTGGACGGGCGCACGATCGCGGCTCTGGGCGAGCGCGCGACGACCGCCGGTTCCGATGCTGCCCGCACGCAGGCGGACTTCCTCAAGCGCCACCTCGCCAGCTCCATCGTGCGCGATTTTGAGTACCTGCGTCTGGTGGGCTTTGGCGGCAAGCCGTGGATCACGCTTGGCCAAAGCTACGGCGGCTTTTTGACGCTGAGCTACCTGTCGCTCTTCCCCGAGGGCGTGGCGGCGAGCTTTACCTGCGGCGGCATCCCCCACGTCCCGGCGAGTGCCAGCGAGGTCTACGCGCACACCTTCCCGCGAATGGCCGCCAAGACGCAGCAGTATTACGACCGCTACCCTGCCGACGTCGAACGCGTGGCGGCTCTTGCCGATGCGCTTGAGGAGCAGAAGCCCGTGCTGCCCGACGGCTCGCCAATGACGGTGGAGCGCCTGCAGCTTATGGGCAGCGACTTTGGCATGAAGCCGAGCCTTGAGCGCATGCACTGGATTATCGATCACGCCTTTGTTGACGGCGACGGCACGCTGAGCTGCGGTACCTCAGTGTCCGACAGCTTTTTGATGCGCGCCTTCGAGCGCACCAACACGCGCACGAATCCGTTGTACTGGACGCTGCAGGAGTTCATCTACGCCGACGGCGATACCATGCCGATTCGCTGGGCTGCGGCCGAGGAGAAGGCCCACCGCGCCGAGTTCGACACGCTCGCGCGCCCGCTCATGTTTACCGGCGAGGCCATGTTCCCGTGGATGTTTGAGCAGATGCCCGAGCTTAAGCCCTTCAAGCCGGCGATGGACCTGCTGATGGACGA
>OBJP01000953.1_pt1 | contig 14896 bp, 9 predicted proteins | sample 1519821 | NCBI WGS metagenome assembly OBJP01 (sample SAMN04209218, study PRJEB22552) | human gut metagenome | biome: gut; material: feces | host: Homo sapiens | place: USA: Oklahoma | reverse complement strand
TTGTTACGAAAAATAGTGAACAGTAACGGAAATAAAAAGTTTCAAGCGGACCGGAAAGGTCCGCTTCAGACTGTAGACAAAGTCCCGGACAGAAGTCCGGGTTTTTCTTTTATCAAGTTTTCCACATTTCTAACTTTTTTCCATAGATTTACCAAGAAAAATGGTTCGGTTATCAACTTTATTTTCCAAGGTTTTTCAAGCACTTCATGATATAATTAGGGTATCAGGAGGTAGTGCTTATGATGACGAAAAATGCAGATAAAAAAAGAGAACAAATACAGATGTTTTGTATGGATGATATGGTTCCTCAAAACCATATGCTTCGCTTGATAGACAAAGCGATTAACTGGAACTTCATTTATGAACTTGTTGAAGAAAAATATTCTCCTGATAACGGACGTCCAAGTATGGATCCAGTTATGCTGATTAAAATTCCTTTTATTCAGTACCTTTATGGCATAAAAAGTATGCGGCAAACAATCAAAGAAATTGAAGTAAATGTTGCATATCGATGGTTTCTTGGATTGGATATGTTGGATCCCGTACCACATTTTTCTACGTTTGGAAAGAACTATACACGTCGTTTTAAAGATACAGATCTTTTTGAACAGATTTTTTCAAAGATTTTAGAAGAATGCATGAAATTCAAATTGGTGGATACAGAACATATTTTTGTGGATTCTACACATGTGAAAGCATGTGCAAATAGTAAAAAGATGAGAAAACGGGTGGCACATGAACAGGCATTATGGTACGAGCAGGAATTAAAAGAAGAAATTCAGAAAGACCGGGCGGCACATGGGAAGAAACCTTTGAAAGATAATGATAAAAATGATTCTCCACCACCAACTGCAAGCGGAGGAGAAAGTTTTGCAGATGAAACAGAATCTCAGATTCCGGAAGGAGCAAAAACACAAAAGTGCAGCACCAGCGATCCGGAAAGTGGCTGGTTTCGTAAAGGAGAACATAAACATGTTTTTGCATATGCAGTAGAAACAGCTTGTGATAAACATGGTTGGATTTTAGGATATACTGTTCATCCCGGAAACGAACATGATAGCCGTACATTTTCGCTATTGTATGAGAAAATAAAAGATTTCAAACCGGATATGATGATAATGGATGCCGGCTATAAAACGCCTGCCATCGCCCATCTTCTCTTGGAGGATGGAATCCAACCTCTTTTTCCGTACAAACGACCAATGACGAAAGAAGGTTTTTTCAAAAAATATGAGTATGCCTACGATGAGTATTATGTGATTTAGAAATCGTTAAAGCGACAGCCCCAACTTTGTCTACAGTCTGATCCAAAAACATGTTTTTGGATATTTTTATATGGAATTATAATGTTGTAGGGGAAAATGCATTGACAAACCTGAAAAAAGGACAATATAATTAAAATTACATAGTTTGAACCAACTAACCAAAACGTAATCGGAAAACGAGAAACAGAGGAAAAAGCAATGGAAACAAAGAAAGTGGCAAAAGAATACCTGCAAAAAGATATTCTGCGGACGATTTTCCAGATGCGGAAACGGCAGGAGGATGATAAGCAGATCAAAAAAATCATCGTATTAGACTATGACCTGACCGAGTATCACTGGAAAACGAACATTAAGAAACTGCAAGAGGAAGGCTTTCTGGAAACGGACAGTGATGCGAAGATTCCGGCACTGACAGAAAGCGGAACGGAGTATGCGAGACAACTGCAACGGGCAGCCGAAGGCTGGAATCAGTTCTTGCAAATGAGTGGAGTCAATGAAAAGACAGCAGACAGGGATGGCAGACTCATGGCGTGTGAGGTATCCGATCCGGACAAAATCGAAAATTTATGGAAATTTATCAATGACGGTGGAAGAAGTTCGATTCCGAAAAGTGTAGACTGCCACACGCTGTGGAAGAAGTTGAAACCGGGAAAGTATCAGATGTGGTATTCCTTTTACACCACAGAAATTGGAAAAGAGAGAAAAGCAGCTATCGAAGATATGCGGTTTGAAAGGGATGGCTGGCTGCACATAGAGCCTTGGGAGATTTGGTTGGAACTAACGGAGCATCCGGAAAATGAGGATGACAGGACAATCTGGTATCAGAACATGTATGGAATCTGGAAGAAGGCAGAAGTAAATGATCACAGCATCAAAATACCTGCCGCAGCATTTCACATAGAGTACGAACAGCAGTGGTTGGGTGAAATACATTTCACCTGTAATCTGGGGTTTGCCGCAGAGAAAAAGAAAGGCTCCAAGAAAAAAACGATATGCTTACTGGATGGAAGGCTTTTGCAGAAAATACCGGATATCGTGTAGCGGATGAATATTAAAAAAGACAGGTAGGAAAGGTAACATGGAAAGAAAGATTGAAAACAGAAATATTGATGTGACAAAAGCCAGAGGCGAACTGGAAGAAGATCTTCTGGAATATGTCTACCGGATGTGGAGGCAAGGCAGACAGATCACATCGAAAGAGTATGCCAGAGAAGTGAATATAACCGGATATGAAGCGGCAGGCCTGGTGCGGAGTCTGGTGAAAAAAGGATTTTTGTGCGAGCCGGAAAACGGACATCTGGAACTGAGCGATAAGGGAAAACTGGAAGGTATGGAGTGCCTTGCACGCCATGAGAAACTGACACAGTTCTTCCAGATGGTAAGTGGAATGGATCAGCAGAGGGCGCAGGAAGATGCCTGTAGAGTGGAACATTATATCAGTCCGGAAGGGTTAAAAGGAATTGAAAACTTTCTGCAGTACGGTGACGTATATGACAGAGTTTATGACGATATGGACTTGTATACCTTTTATGAGGATGGTGAGTTCCCGATGGCATTCGGACTGTATGAACCGGAACGACGCAATCCAAGATTCCTTGCACCAGAGTACGGGAAACTGGAACATTCTGTTATATTAAGAGTGAAAAAGTCCCAGAACTGCTTCCTGCTCAGGACAAAAAAGGACGAATCCATCGGCTATGTATGGTACAGAAGAGATGATGAATGGATACAGGCGAAAGAAGAAAAAGGTGTTTATCAGTTACCGACAGACATCTGTACTTATACTGCCAATACAGGAATCCCGATTACAGAAGCAGTGGCAATCATTGCGATTACACGCTTTGATCAGAAGCCATTGCCAATCGATTATCGGGAATTGAATATTCATGTATGGTGACGAAGAGAGGAACAAGAAAATGGAAAAAGGTGAACATCTAAAGAGACAGAACAGACCTACAATGCTGCAACTGCAATATTTACAACGCCTGTCAAAAGTAGAAAAGAAACGTGGAGCTCAGGGAAGTATCGCAGAATATTATAGCGTGAACCGTTCAACGGTGAACCGCTATTTTAAGAGCTGCATAGAAAGAGGAATTCTGACAGAATCACTGGAATTTACTCCTGCAGGAGAAGAATGGCTGGAACGATATTCCAACCTGTATGAGAATCTTGAAAAATATCTGGAAGAAATCGGTGCAAAACCGGAAGAAATCGAGGAATCACTGGATGTTATGGTGGAGAATATCGACATCCACATGCTGGAACTGATGATCAATGCCTATGCAGAGAAAAAATCAGTATATAAGAAAAAAGAGAATGAACTGGATCAGGAGATACAGTACAATCTGCAGAAATGTAAAAGGCATCCGGTAGTGTTCCGGCTTTACCGGATGAATAAAAAGCAGGGGCAGGGAAGAGACTCTATGGCGATGAGAGGATTTGAAGAAATAGCCGAAATCGTTCAGGAGAATGGAGAAAGCTATCTGGAATTAAAGTTGAAAGAGATGGCTGCACACTCCAGAGTGAGTGGTGAAATGATGGCTGGAAAACTGAAAACATTGAAGTATGAGCATAATGAAGTTCTTGAAGAAGCAAGAATAGAGAATAATATAGTGAAAATCCCGATGGAAGCGTGCAGAATCCACCGATGGACGGGGATTGGCACGATGGGAATTGTACCAGTTACCGTTACCTGCAGTGTAGGACCAATGCACATGCCGGAAAGCACTGCACTGTTATATTTCTGGGTATAAATAAGAAGTGAGAAAAATTCTCATTTACGCATATCATGTAACAAAATAAGAAAAAATTTCAATAAAGTGCCGTTGTTGATAAAACACTATCAATAACGGCACTTTTACGTCTATTGTTGTCTGAATAGCAACAAAATCAAAGAAAATAACGGCTTATTTGTTGCAATTCAGGCAACAAACTTGTAAAAAATGGCGTTGACATTGGATGGCAAATTATGGTATCTTTCAGACAAGGAGTTAGATACGAGTAACCGGAAATATTCTCGTAGAACTCTAAACATCATAACTGAAAATTTATTAGCAAAAAGCTAATGCCAAAAAACGAAAAGGAGGATTACAGTTATGAGAAAGATCAAGAAATTAGTTGCTACACTGTTAGCAGCAACAATGGTACTGGCAATGGGAGTTACAGCATTTGCGGCTGAAAATGACTCTACAGCATTAGCGGCAGGAACATATACTGCTAATCAGAATCTTTACAAAGATGCAGAGTGCACCAATCCATCAATGGGTGATGCAGCAGTTAATGACATGTGGGCTGACATTACTATAAATGCTAATGGAAAAGCAACACTGGTTGTTCATACACATGAAATTAAATATTTAGGACTTACAGGTCATTTGGGAAAAATGGAAATCAATGGAACAGCTAAAGAGCCTGTTAAAGACAGCTCAGGTGACGTAGTAGATTATTATTTTACATTCACAGATTTAGATGCTTCAATGTTTTATGAGGGTTGCGTGATTACTGGAAAGTTCACAACATACGTAGGAATTATGCCGATGAGTGCAACTGGATATCTGAAACTTACAGGAATTGAATAATTGACATAATTATTTAGGAGAGGCTGCTGTACAATTGGTGCAGCATCCTTTTTGTGAATGGAGACAATATGAAAATAATAAAAAAATTATTAGCGTTTACTCTAAGTGCAAGTATGGTGCTCGGGGCGTCTGGACTAGATGCGTTTGCAAAAACAGAAGAAGATGTATCAAAGACAGAAACGAATACATCTGGCATAGAAGCGAATAAATCTTATCTTGTACCATTGACGTTTTATGATGTGACTGGAGAATCAATTCGAGATTATGGAGGACTCGGAGGAATTCCAGAGTTTATAGATAATGTTGCGATTGTTAGTAAAAATAGCGATGATACTTATCATGTAACGCTCCAGATAGAAAACTACAATAAAATAGATGTATTACAATTTTCAAAACCAGGGGTTATATCTGATGAAACAGAACCGAGGAATGCTCTTTTTGGAACGTATAATTTACCAGAATCGTATATTTTTGAAAAAGATACAGCAGAAGATGTCAGAACAGCTATAGACAGATACATAAGTGAAGAGTGGAATGAAAAATATATCCAGAATGTGGATGTACAGACAGCAGATACAGGAGTTTCATGGTATTCATTTGATGTTGATAGTTTGGAAAAATCAATTTATGTAAAGAGTTTTCGCAGCTATGGATATAAAAGGGTAGGAAAAAAATATACTTATGCTTCGGGAATAGACTCAGGAAAATTTACATTTGATTTAAGTCAAGCAGAAACGGTAAATGAATTGAGCGATTCTAGTTATAAAAATGCAGGTCTTGAAATTTCAAAAGTTTCAACAACAGCAGGAGAACCGGTAAATTTTTATGCGTTTCCTGTAGAAGGGAATGAAGTAAATGATTATTTCGCTGGAACGAATGACATTAGTGTCGATAATCAGAAAATGGAAGTTTCAACAGAACTTAAAAATGCGGATAACATTGCATCAGTTCAGGTACTTAATGGGATAAATGATTTAGGAGATAAATCAACTTCTACTACAGAGAATACAAACTTTTTACAGTATAAATATGCATATTCGGCTGAACAAGTAGGAGATAAAACAATTTCTGTTTATTCAGACAATATTTTAAGTGATGGAAAAATTTCTCTTACATTTTCTAACTTACAGGAGGCTGTATTCGGTAAACAAATTAAAGTTCAAACAACCGATGGAAAAACCTATTATGGAGAGGCAAGAATAAAAAGCAATGCCAAGAAAGATTTACGTTTAACCGACGGTGGTGTAACCGTAATAACAGACAGCTACAATGTAGGTAGTGATAATCCGGAATTTAAAGCAGAGTTACTGGAAGAGAATACAGATGAAGATAGTGAATATAATAAATATTTTTCACTTTTAGCAGGAAGTTCATCAAAGGCTTTGATTTATAATTTGGGAATAAATGTAAATGGAACAACTGTTAAACCGACAAGAGCGGTAGAACTTAGAGTTAAGATACCAGAGGACTGGGACACAAGTAAAATTGAAGTTCAATGGTATGGTGCTCCGGTATTCCAGATATTTAATCCGATTGAAAACTTTGGAAATTCTTCTTATAAAAATGAAGATGGTAGTATCCGGATGGATGGTGATGAGTTAGTTATAACAGGAACTACTTGCGTATATAATACATTGGCAATTTCAGAAAAATCAGATAAGACAGACATTTCTGAAATAAAAGACGGAGTTTATAATGTTAATGTTACTATGTGGCAACAGGCTCAGCCGGATAGATTATCTATGAGTAATTCGGCGGTTGTTAATGATTCTGCACGCTTAGTAGTTGAAAATGGAAAGAAACATATCTATTTTGATACGCAGGGAATTACAATCGCTGGTCGTTATGGATATAGCAATGGAATATTCTGGGCAAATAATGAACAGACAGAAGAAAATGGACTTCCAGTATTAAGTGAATATACACCACTTGATTATTACAGTTATTATCTGAATGATTCGGGTAGCACAGATATGGATTCTTATGCAGAACAGTATGATCTGTATTATCCAAAGACAGTTGGATTTGAGTTCCCGGAATCAGCGGACAGAGATGATGGGGTATATCTGAACTTCTTTGTCCCTATCATGGATGAACTTCAGAATAAAGTTCCTGGATCTGGTGAAGGATGCAGAACGGCATTTATGACTTTATCTGGTTTAACACCTGTAGCGGAAATTAACGAGCCAACCCACGATAAATCTGTTTTAGTTGTAGCAGTTGATAAAGCATCTAAATATACAGCCGACAATTATACAGAGGAATCTTACAAAGTATTATCTGACGCAGTAGCAAAAGCTCAGAAGGTAATCGACGGAACAACTTCTGCAAACGATTCGGAAATCGTAGCATTAGATAAAGAAATTTCTGATGCAATCAGCGGATTAAAAGAGGCAACTGGACTTGACAAATACAATAAAGTTCTGAAAAATGCCAAGGCATTAAATGAAGCAGAATATACAGCAGAAAGCTGGGCAGACCTTCAGGCAGTGATTACTGCTCAGGAAGGAAAGGTAACAGAAGCAAATGTAGATCAGGCATCCGCAGACCTTCAGTCAGCAGTAGATGCACTTGTACCGATGTCAACAGCCGTTTCCATGGAAAAAGGTGTTTACGAAGTACAGGCAACACTTACCAATCAGGATGGAACAGCAAGTGATTTGAATGCAGGATTAAAATCTGCTCGTTTATATACAGATAAAGACGGCAATGTAACTGCTTATCTGTACGTGGACGGAATTACCGGTATGCAGTATCGCAAGGGTGCCGGATATGCGAATGCAGATACAGACGCAGGCAGACTTGTAGTTGCGCTTCCTGCAAATGTAGAAAACCACAAAGTAAAAGTAACAACAGAAAGCGGAGAAACAGAACTCCTGTTAAATCTTGATTTAAAATCTGCAGTAAAACAGGAAATTAAAAAATCTGATCTGGAATCAAAACTGAATGATGCGAAAGCGTTAAAAGAGAAAAACTATACAAGCGAATCTTTTGCTGGATTAACTGATGCGATTGCTACAGCAGAAAGTGTTCTGGCAGATAAGGTGGCATTCCAGTCAGAAATCACTGCAGCAGAGACAGCCTTGGATACAGCAACCGCAGGTCTTGTAATGAAAGAAGAAGTAAAAGCAAGAGAAGAACTGGATCAGGCAGTTTCCGATGCGAAAAATAATTACGCAGAAGCAAATTATACAAAAGACAGCTATGAGAATCTGAAGTCTGCAATCAAGGAAACTGAAGAAGTATTAGCAAAATCTGATGCGACAGCAGATGAAATGAAAGAACAAGTTGAAAAACTGGATAAAGCAGTGAAAGCACTTGTTCGTCTGGATGATGTAGTAGATAAGTCAGAATTAAATGGCTATATCGAAGATGCACTGACCAAGACAAATGACGGCACTTATACAGACAACAGTTGGAACAGTTTCCAGGCAGCAATCAAATCTGCTCAGAAAGTATCCGCTGATGTCAATGCAACAAAAGCAGAAGTAGAAAAGCAGACAAAACTGCTGACCTCTTCTTATGAAGCACTTGTTGTTAAGAACAAGCAGAGTAATCTTTTTGAAAAATATCCGCAGATTTTTGAAGGTACATATTCCGTACCGATCAAACTGCTCAACGCAACATCCGATGAAAATTCTATGGGAAATGCTTCCATGGTTCAGACCGGAATTGTAAGAGTTACGGGTAAAGGTGAAGTAACACTGGAGATGAACTTCCAGTCTATGCAGTTTGCCGGAATGACAGGCTATCTGTACAAACTGAAAAAAGTCGATATGGATACGGTTGAATACAACAAATATAATTATCCGGTAAAATATGAAGCTTCCGATGCAACAATTCTGGAAGAGTACACAGATGTTTACGATTTATTTAATAATAAGAACTCTGAGTATTACGACAAGAATACAGAAGGAAACTGGTATCCGAAGAAACTATCAATCCCGATTGAATTGAACGATAACCTGTTCTATGTAGAGGTTTATGTTCCGGTTATGGAAAGCATCGGTGAAGGTCAGGGTACAAAAGTTGCCAGAGTTTCTATCGACTGGGCAAATATCAAACAGGAGACAGGCGTTGAGAGAGATAACAGTGTGATCAAAGCACTTCTGGATCAGGTGAAGGCTATGTCTAAGGGCAATGTTGCTGATGAATACTGGAATGCTTTAAATGCAGCTTACATGACAGCACAGGATGTGTACAACGACATGAATTCTACTCAGAAAGAAATCAATCTTCAGGTGAAAGCTTTACAGGCAGCCATAGACGCAGTAGAAACTCAGGTTGTAGACAAGACAGAACTGAATGCATTGATTGAAAAAGCAACAGCAGAAGCAAACCGTACAGATGTTGTTTATACTTCTGCAACACTTGAAGCATTAAAAACAGCGATCACAAATGCACAGGCAGTGGCAGCAAAAGAAGATGCTACCAAGGCAGAAGTTCAGGCACAGGTAACAGCACTCCAGACAGCACTGGATGGTTTGAGAGCTGTAGATAAGACGAATCTGAATGACTTGATTGCAAAAGCAAAAGCGGAAGCAGCAAAAACAGATGTTTACGAAAGCAACAGTCTGACAGTCCTGAATACAGCAATTACACTGGCTGAGAATGTAGCCGCAGATCCAAAAGCAACAGAGTCAGAAGTTGCAGCAGCGGAGAAATCCCTGACAACTGCTTTAAATGGACTGGTAGAAAAAGAAGTTATAGATAAGAGCAAACTGGAAAGCAAGATTGTAGAAGCAAAAACATATGTAAGCCAGACAGACGTTTACACAGAAAGCTCTCTTGCAACATTGCAGAGTGCAATTAATCGTGCACAGAATGTCATGGATAATGATTCAGCATCACAGAAACTTGTAGATGAGCAGGTGACAAAACTGACAGAAGCAATCCAGCAGTTAGCAAAGAAAAATGATGGAAAACTGGATATCAAGAATCTTGCGGATGGTGTTTACTCCGTTTACGGAACAATGGTGAAAGTAGACAAGAATACATATTCTATGTCAAATGAGGCGATTAACCATACCATCAAACTGACAGTAAAGAATGGAAAATACTACATTACCATGAACTTCAATGGTCTGACAGTAGGACAGAAACTTGGATATTTAAGTCAGCTGAAATACTTCACAACAGGTTACACACCTGATGAGAAGTATGGAACACCACAGGGAAATCTTGCAGATGTTACCGTAGACAGTTACCAGAAGAATGCAGATGGAACATTAGTATCTGATTCTTATGGAACAAACTATCCTGATGTCGTTACATTCGAACTGATTCCGGAAGCCCTGAATGATGGATATGTGCCATTACAGGTATTTGTTCCGATCATGGATGCAATCAGTTCCGGTACAGGCACACAGCCGGTATTCCTGAAACTGGATTGGAGCTCATTAAAAGCAACCACATCCGATGATCCGGATTTTGATAAGAACGACAACAACAATAGCAACAACAATAATTCCAACGGAAATAACAATAATGGTTCTTCGATTGGAAATGGCTCACTTGGAAATAATACTCTCGGAAACAATTCTCTTGGAAGCAGCAAACTTGGTTCTTCCTCACTTGGAAGTGGTTCTTCAAGTCTGAAGAGTGGAACATCCAGTCTTGGAAAGGGTACAGGTTCTAGCCTCAAGGGTACATCCAGTGTTAAGACAGATGATGTCGTAGCAAACAATACTCTTTGGGCGGCGCTTCTTCTGCTCGGTGGAGTAGCACTTCTTGCCGGACTGATGGAGTACAAGAGAAGAAAAGTTACAAAGTAAACGTTATAGCGATAAAAAGCTTAAGAATGGCTTCCTGATCTGACAGGCAGTTCGTAAGCAGACAGGTAACTGTTCAGAGCCGGGCAGACGGAATCTTAACAGTTACGCAGAAAGGAAATGGAAGTCTCTGCTACATAAGTGGCAGGGACTTCTCTAGTATAACAGGAGAAAATAAGATGAAATTAGCAAAGATAAAGAACAGAATCAAGTCTGTGGTGATGGCTTCGGCACTTAGCCTTGCCCTGCTGGCTGGTTTTCCGGCAGTGGAGGCACAGGCAGCAACAGGTAGTGTCTATACCTGTACCATCAACCGGTGCTATGCACATCCGGTGACCGGAGTAGTGGAAGATTCCGGCGGGGCAGGCTCTTACGCCACAGGACAGGGAATGGTAGAAGGATGCGTGTATCCGACTGGTATTTTAGAGGTGGCAGATGACGGGAATTATTATCTGACGATCCGTATGAGTCTGATGGATTATACCAGTGGACATGATTTTCAGGTACAGAGTGTCGGTGACTCCGGCTGGTCAAGTACCGGGTATGCACAGACAGGTACAGGTTCTGACAGTAACGGAACGACAGCCGATGTCGTAATTCAGGTGCCAAGTGAAAATTGTATCGTGCGCGGAACGATGTATGTAGAACCAATGGGAAGAAATGTTGTATTCTATCTCTACCCAAGTGATTACAAGGAAGGTAACAACACTGATATGAATGCAACGATGGTAACTGGAAGTGCAGCAAGTAACGGAACAGCAGCAGAGAGTTCTTCCGATGGAGGGTCGGCAGTATCTGGTTCTTCAGGCAGCATAAGCTCTGGAAATTCTTCTCTCCAGAGTTCAGGAAGTACTTCATCCGACAGTTCCACAGGCAGTGCATCATCCGGTAAGAAATTACAGAGCAGTATATCAGAAGCAGCAAAGCCAAGCAGTGAATCGGAAACTCCGAGTACGGACAGCAGTACACTGGACAGTGCAGAAGGATTAAGTCTTTCTACCGCAAAGGATGCAGATGCAGCAGACAGTGACAGTACTTCCACATCGACTTCAGGAAACAAGGTATTTCAGATCGCAATTGCGGTTCTGGTGGTCGGTCTGATCCTGATCGGTGTTGTGGCTGCTGTGGTATTCTATTTCCGTAAGAACTGGAGACGCTGGGGAGGTGGACAGGACGATGATGAATAGAAGATTAAAGAAAGCATCCGCAGTCCTGCTTGCGATGACCATGCTCTTTTCCCTTGCAGGATGTGTCGATCAGAGTCAGGGAAAGGAAAGCAGTGACTCCGGGACAAAGACCGAGAGCAGTGCGGATACTTCTTCGGAATCCGCAGAGTCGTTATTGAAGATCACCGATCCGAAGGAAAAGGCTGCGGTGGAAACAGCGAAGAAGAAAGTGCAGGAGCTGGACGGAGAGCCGAGGATCATTGCGACCTCTCCGGCAACCGCAGATATCTGTGACAAGCTGGAACTGGATCTGGTGGGTGTATGCAGCAGTACCGTATCCACCATCCCGGACAGATACAAGGATGTAGAGACGGTCGGAACAGCCATGAGTCCGGATACCGAGATTCTTTCATCCTTAAAACCGGACTGGATCTTAAGCCCGGTATCCTTACAGAGTGACCTGCAGCCGAAGTATGAAGCCATCGGTTCTGACTGGGCATTCTTAAACCTCAGAAGTGTACCGGGTATGTACCGTTCCATTCAGGAGCTGGGTGAGATCTTCGACCGGCAGGATCAGGCAGATAAGCTGGTGAAGGAATTTACCGAGTTTTATGATGATTATAAGAAGAAAAACGAAGGCAAGGACCATCCGAAGGTGATGATCCTGATGGGACTTCCGGGAAGTTATATCATTGCCACACCGAACTCCTATGTGGGAAGTCTGGTGGAACTGGCAGGCGGAGAGAATGTATATTCTGACACCAATCAGGAATTTCTGACCGTCAACACGGAAGATATGAAGACCAAAGAGCCGGATATCATCCTGCGTGCAGCCCATGCACTGCCGGATCAGGTCGTGGAGATGTTCAACAAGGACTTTGCTGAGAATGATATCTGGCAGCATTTTGATGCAGTGAAGAATGGCAGAGTTTATGACTTGACGTATGAATACTTTGGCATGAGTGCAACGTTTAAATATCCACAGGCACTGGAAGAGTTACAGCCGATCCTGTACCCGGAGAGTGATGAAGATACACAGAAAGCAAAAGAAGCCAGTGATAATGCACAGAAGAAAGCCAAGGATTCTGACGCAACTGAGAAATACAACGAACAGCAGAGCAAGTAGAAAGGAGAGGACAGATGAAAGAGACAGAATTACAGAATACTTCTGAGACTTCTAAAGCCGAAGTCCAGAACCTCTCCGCACAGGATAAAGCAAGGAAACATCGAAAAACAGCAAAAGCAGCCATTTCTTTTATCGTGATGATCTTGCTGCTTGTGGCATTATTCTTTGCCGCAGTGAACATCGGAAGCCTGAAGGTCAGCTTCCCGGAACTGCTGAAAGGATTGTTTGTAGAATACAATGAAGATGTGGCAACGATCTATGACCTGCGGTTTCCACGAATCGTTATCTCTATGTTAGCAGGAGCAGCGATAGCGGTATCGGGTGTGTTATTTCAGGCGGTACTTAAGAACCCTCTTGCTGATCCGGGAATCATTGGTATTTCCAGTGGAGCAAGTTTTGCGGCAGTATTGATTACCGCATTTGCACCGACTTTATTTTTCTTCACTCCATTATTTGCATTTCTTGGCGGTGTGATTGCATTTGTCTTAGTTTACAGCCTGTCATGGAAAGGGGGATTAAGTCCTCTGAGAATCATCCTTGTCGGTGTGGCGGTGGATGCGATGTTTACGGGACTTTCCAGTGCATTAAACTCCATGAACGGTGGGAATATGTCCGGTGTGGCAGCCATCGTCAATGGAAATATCACCATGAAGACATGTGATGACGTGAAGACCTTAGTACCATATGTTGTGATCGGACTGGTGCTGGCACTGGTCATGACAAAGATGTGTAATCTGCTGGCGCTGGAAGATAAGACAGCCAGGAGCCTTGGAATCAATGTCAATGCCATGCGTATTGTGATTTCCCTGATCGCTGTACTGCTTGCAAGTATTTCCACAGCAGTGGCCGGAGTAATCAGTTTCTTAGGACTGATCGTACCGCATATCGGAAGAATCCTGGTAGGAAGTGACCATAAGGCATTAGTACCATTTAGTGCTTTGTTCGGAGCGTTTACATTCCTACTGGCAGATACCATCGGAAGAACCATTGCTGCTCCGTATGAAGTATCTGCATCCATCATTATGAGTGTGGTCGGAGGACCATTCTTCATCATTCTGTTAAGGAGGTCTAAGAAGTATGCAAAGTAAAGAAAAGAATATGGATTTGACTTCTACAGAGAATGAAGCAGCAAAGAAAGCGAAAAAAGCGGATAAGTGGGCAGACAAGCCTGCGATGGAAGTCAGAGACCTGCACTTTGCCTATGGCAAAAATAAAGTGTTAAAAGGTGTATCCTTAAAGATCGAGGAAGGCAAGATCACAACCATCATGGGAGCGAACGGATGTGGAAAATCCACCCTGTTCTCCCTGATGACGAAGAACTTATATCCGGGGAAAGGAAATATCTTCCTCAAGGGAAAGAATATCCAGAACCTGAACTTAAAAGAATTTGCCCGAAAGGTAGCCATCGTCCAGCAGTATAACAGTGCATCGGACGATATCAATGTTGAGAATCTGGTGGCATTCGGAAGAACCCCTCATAAAAAGATGATGCAGGGGGATAGTGCTGAGGATGAGCGCATGATCGAGTGGGCACTGGAAGTCACGAACCTGACAGAATACCGGGACAGAGAAGTACCAAGACTTTCCGGAGGACAGCGCCAGAGGGTATGGATCGCAATGGCACTTTGTCAGGGAACGAAGACGCTGTTCCTTGATGAGCCGACCACCTATCTGGATATCCGGTATCAGATCGAGATTCTGCAGCTTGTAAAAAAACTCAATCAGGAATTTGGCATTACCATTATTATGGTACTGCATGACATCAACCAGGCAATCGCATATTCAGATAATGTCATCGGAATGAAAGATGGAAAAGTGCTGGTGGAAGGTGATCCGGAGGAAGTGATTACGGAAGAGAGCATCCGGGAGCTGTATGGCATCGAGCTTGGCGTGACGAGAGTAGACGGACGGAAGTTTGTGCTGGCGGTGTGATTTTAGTTACTGTTCACTCCCGTGTCAATCACTCCGCTGATTGACACGGAGGATGCGT
>OBJP01000940.1_pt1 | contig 15080 bp, 19 predicted proteins | sample 1519821 | NCBI WGS metagenome assembly OBJP01 (sample SAMN04209218, study PRJEB22552) | human gut metagenome | biome: gut; material: feces | host: Homo sapiens | place: USA: Oklahoma | reverse complement strand
AATTTGATTTTAAGTTTAATTTTGCTATTAAAGAGCTTAGTTATGTCGGACTCATATCTTATGTGAAATTCAATCCAAAGATTACACTTACTCAAGATGGAGCAAATGTAGATTTAACAGATTTTGATGTTAAGACAGAAGTAAGGGATAAGGCACGAAGCTATTGGGAGGAACATTCGACTAAGAACAAATCGAAAAACAAGCCAGTAGAAACACTGGAGGTTCAAGACGAGGAGAATGAATCCACAGATGACGAATTGTTAGATGATTTCAAGGTAAAACTTCAGAGTGCAATCGCTAATATGTCTCCAGCAAAGTTTGAACAATTTTCACGAGCACTTCTTACAAAGATGGGAGTGGAGTTTACCAACAAAGGCGTTCAGGTGTCAAATGATGGTGGTATTGATGGTTATGGATATCACGTAGATGCCGATGATTTTAGAACAACCAGAGTGGTTATTCAGTGTAAAAGATTTAATTCAAATCCAGTGAGTGAGCCGGATATCAATCAATTTCTTGGGGCAATGAACAAATATCAAGCCGATTATGGAGTATTTATTACTAATAGCCGATTTACCAATAAGGCAAGAGAGGCTGCGAGAGAAGGTACGCCGATAACATTGATTGACGGAAATGATTTAATCAGACTGGTCATTAAATATGAATTATATATAACGCCAGTTACAACATATGTATTGGATGGTTTCTATACCGAGGATTGACACTAAGAGTGATTTGGCATCTCCTCACTGTATATTCGCAAAATTTACAAGGTCTGTTATGAAACTAAAATAACAGACCGAAAAGAGGTATGAATATGGGCGAAATTGTAAGAATGGATAATGGAAAAGATAATGAGATAATGGCAATAATGAAGGATGCATCGCTATGTCCATTGTTAGAGGAAACAAAAGTTGGTGTTTCCAATTACACAAAATTGCCAGTAACAAGATTGGCAGCTTTGGGAACAGCGTTTCAACCATTGACAACTGCTGTGCAAACCGCAGTAACCGGAGCTGGTGGAAGTGGATTGTACTATGTTAATACAGCCGGAAAAACAATGTTTCAGATGAAGGAAACGGACAATTTTATCGGTTCTCTGAAAACATCAGCAGGTTTGGTTGGCGGAGGACAGGCTCAGATGATGCCGCTTGCTTTTGACCCGACAATGCTTTTTATGGCGGCTGCACTTGCGAATATTGATAAAAAACTGGATTCTATAAAAGAAATGCAGCAGGAAATGATGGATTTTCTTGTTCAGAAGGAAAAGGCTGAATTAAAAGGAAATCTTACATTTCTGTATGATGTGTTCAATAATTACAAATATAACTGGAATAATGAAATGTATAAGAATAGCAATCATACAATGGTGCTTGCTATAAAAAAAGAAGCAGAAGCAAAGATAGTATTTTACCGTGAACAGATAATTGCCAAAGTAAATAAGAAATCTTTGATTCATAGTGACCAGACGGTAAATAAGCAGTTGCAGGCGGTACAAGACCAATTTAAAGATTACCAGCTTGCATTATATACACTTGCATTCTCCTCGTTCTTGGATGTAATGCTTGTGGGAAATTATGACAAAGAGTATTTGTCCGGTATTTCAGAAAAATTGGATGATTATTCGATGAAATACAGAGAACTTTATACGCAGTGCTATGAAGAAATATCTGGATATTATTCTACTTCTATACAATCCTCTCTGCTGAAAGGATTATCAAAGACAACGAAAGTCGTCGGTAAGATTGTAGAGCGGATACCAGTTGTTGGAGATACGCAGGCTGATGAAACGCTCATTGCAGCAGGGGAAAAGCTTGGCGACATAGGAACAGAAAAAATCCGCAAACAGATGCGGCAGTTGATTGAACGACAGAGTAACTTTGTCCGTCCGTTTATTGATAATATTGATACTGTAAATCGGCTGAATAATAATCCGGTGCAGTTATTAGTGGACAAGGACAATCTTTATATTGCAACGATAGCATAATTTACTCAAAGGAATTTTAAAAGGGGGCATAGAATGATGGCAAAGCAAAAGACCTATATCGCAATCGACCTCAAATCATTCTATGCTTCTGTGGAATGTAAAGAGCGAAATCGTGACCCTTTGACAACAAATCTTGTGGTTGCAGATAAGAGCAGGACAGAGGAAACTATCTGCCTTGCGGTATCTCCGTCATTAATGAGTTATTAGAACGCTACGGAAATGGAGCTGCGCAGCACTATCAGTATGAAAATGCGATCATGGCATATTTGTGGCTGCGCTATCCAGACAAATATTATATCTACAAATTCAGTGAAGTAAAAGCTGTCTCATCGGAGCTTGAAAGTGACTATCGGTTTAAGAAGGGTGCTTATGTAGATAATATTAGAAATTTCATGGCATTATATGATGAGATATGTGCAGAATTACAGCAGGACGATGAGCTTAGAAGTCTGCTTAATTCTCAGATTACATCGACTTGTTATGCGGATCCCGAGTTACGGACACTTACAATAGATGTTGGATTTTTTATTTTTCGTTATTGGAACAAGGAAGATTCAACAAATGTTCCTCTTTTTGCTCAACCTCAAGAAGATGATAGACAGCAATACTGGTTCTTAAATGCAAATCCAAAAATGTGGAGTATGTCCAGTATGCCAGTGGGAGAAATTCAGAATTATACGTTGTTTAATGACAATGGAAATAAGCGTAGAATCTTCCAAAACTTCCTTGATGCAAAGGCTGGAGACATGGTGATCGGATATGAGTCTACTCCGGTGAAGCAAATTGTTGCTATATTTCGTGTAAATGCAGAGCAGGATGGAGAGAGAATATATTTTGAAAAGTTAGAAGGACTCTCATCACCAATTGATTTTGCAACATTGAAAGCCTGTCCTGAACTGGAAAAAATGGAATATTTCAGTATCATTCAGGGAAGTCTATTTAAATTAACAAAGGATGAATACGAATTTATTATTGATTTGATCCGTGAAGAAAATCCAGTGCCTACAGCTAAGAAAAATAAAGATGAGTATTCGAAAGAAAAATTCTTAGATCAGGTTTACATGACCGAGACAAAATACGATCGTCTCGTAGCTGTTCTAACAAGGAAGAAGAACATTATTCTGCAGGGAGCACCAGGTGTTGGAAAGACTTATGCAGCTAAGCGTCTGGCTTATTCGATAATGGGAGAGAAAGATGATGACCGCATTGAGTTTGTACAGTTTCATCAAAATTATTCCTATGAAGATTTTATGATGGGGTACAAGCCAGTCGAGGATGGATTTGAACTGAAATATGGAATTTTCTATAGGTTCTGTCAGAAAGCTGCAAACCATCCAGATAAAGATTATTTCTTTATCATTGATGAGATTAACCGAGGCAATATGAGTAAAATCTTTGGCGAATTATTGATGTTGATTGAGGCTGACTATCGAGAGACAAAGACAACATTAGCCTATAATGGTCTCAGCTTTTCCGTTCCAAAACGTCTACATATCATTGGTATGATGAACACTGCTGATAGAAGTTTGGCAATGATTGATTATGCACTTCGCCGCCGATTTAGTTTCTTTGATATGGAACCTGGATTTGATTCGGAAGGATTTATTAAATATCAGGAAGCATTTACAAATGACACATTCAATACGTTGATTGACCGCATTAATGAACTGAACAGAGAAATTGCAAACGACAAATCTCTAGGGAAAGGATTCTGTATTGGACATAGTTATTTTTGTAATACGAAAGAATGTACGGATGAGTGGATGCAAGATGTAGTTGATTTTGATATATTGCCAATGTTAGCAGAGTATTGGTTTGATGATACAGATAAACTACAGCGTTGGGAGAATATTTTGCATGAGGTATTTCAATGACAAAGGACAAGAGTATTCTGATCAATAATATTTACCATATGCTTTCCTATGCTTTTCAGACACTGAAGCAAGAGACATATGATGATGTTGCAGTAGAATCTTTTGACGAGATGTATAATCTGCTGGCTGCAATCCTTGCCAAGGGCATAGGGATGCAGTTGAAGCAGGGACTTTACAGAGAATATATAAGTCATCAGGAAGAGCTGACGGTTATGCGTGGTAAAATAAATATGCCAGGTACAATTAAAAATAAACTGTTGCATAAACAAGTACTTACCTGTGATTTTGATGAGCTTTCAGAAAATAACACGTTGAATCAAATCTTGAAAACAACAGTCATGCTTCTTTTGCGAAACGGCAAAGTAAAAGCAAAATACAAAGATGATCTGAAGAAGAAAATGTTGTATTTTTCGAATGTAGATTCTATAGAACCGACAGAAATTAAATGGTCATCGATTCGTTTTCAGCGTAATAATCAAACATATAGAATGTTAGTTAATATTTGTCAGTTGATGATTGAAGGAATGTTGATCACAACAGATGCAGGTAACTATAGATTAGCATCCTTTGTAGACGAGCAGCGTATGTGCAGGCTGTATGAAAAATTTATTCTGGAATATTACAGCAGACATTATCCAGAATTGTCTGTTAGTGCATCGCAGATTCCGTGGGCACTAGACGATGGTGTTGGAACGATGCTGCCGGTTATGCAAACTGATATTCACTTGCAACGTGGCAATACAGTGCTTATCATTGATGCGAAATATTACAGTCACACTACACAGGTTCATTTTGATAAACATACGCTTCATTCAAACAATTTGTATCAGATTTTTACCTATGTAAAAAATCGAAGCTATCAATTTGGAGAAGAAGATAATACAGTTTCAGGAATGATTCTTTATGCTAAGACGGAAGAAGAAATCCAGCCTGATAATGTGTATCAGATGCATGGCAGTCAGATAAGTGTTAAGACACTTGATCTGAATTTGCCGTTTATAGAGATTGCAGCACAGATGGATAGGATTGTTGAGTCTCATTTTACTGGTGTAATAAAAGCTGATTAGATGAGAAAGCTGTTTTGCAACTTAAGCATTCCTGAGTTTGGACCTTGTGAAATCTGAATACAAAGATGAAGTCAAAAAGTTGCAAAATACAGGCTGTAGCGCTTAATGATGAATGAGATAAAGAAACTAGAGCATATCTAAATGGAGGATTTTAAACCAGCATGAACATACAAATATTTGGAACAAAAAAATGCATCGAAACAAAGAAAGCAGAACGTTTTTTCAAAGAACGTGGAATCAAATATCAGTTTGTTGATATGAAGAAAAAAGGCATGAGCAAAGGCGAATTCAATTCAGTAGCTCAGGCAAATGGTGGTTTAGATCATATGATCAATTGGGAAGGCAAAGATCAGAACTTGCTTGCACTGATCAAATATATTGCCAATGAAGATAAACTTGAAAAAGTATTAGAAAATCCACAAGTCATCAAGACACCAGTTGTTCGAAATGGAAAGCAATCAACACTAGGATATCAACCAGATGTTTGGAAAAAGTGGAATTGATTATTTGGACGATAAGTCTGTAGCTTGGATGGATGAAAATTATGATGCTACACCACAAACAATTATGTTGGAATCAATAAGAGATGATATTTTTTGCCAGACTAATTAGAAGAGAAAATGGACATTGAAACAAGACCTTATAGTCATAACAGGCCATAAGATCTTGTTACAGGAGAAAACGGATGATGACTTAATCATCATCACGAGGTAAAAACGGTGGTCGGAAGGGGTACAATTCTTCGTAAGATTCAAGCTCGGCTTCTGTTCTTGGAACAACCTGGATCAATCCAGTACAATCCGTGGTAGAACAGATATTGCACATTTCGAAGATATTTTCATCAATTTCTTCGTTTGTAAGTTCTCGTTTCTTCTTATTATTCATGCATTGAAACCTCCTCGTTTCTTAGTATGTGATAATTTAAGAAAAATATTTTGTAAAATAAATCCAATAAAAGATATTATACGAGGAGATAGGAACAATGTATTATGTACCAGAAGAAAGCAGAGAAAAGGCTGTCCATCCTAGACAGAATGGAAGCCTTTTCCGATAATCTCACTTGTATTAGAAACTAAAAGAAAAGCTTTTGGATCATGTTCTTTGATAAAGTTTCGAAGTTTCACTGCCTGTGAAGGACTAAGAACCGTCAGGATAATATATTTATCATCCCCTGTAAAGGCTCCGGTCGCATTTACAATGGTTGCTCCGCGCTGTAGATCATTTTGGATAAAATCACAAATACATGTTGCATTGGAAGTTACAACATGAAAATATTTAGAACGGTTAAAACTTTCAATAAAGTTATCAATCAACGCAGAACGCATGATCAGACCAAACAAAGAATAAAGTCCTGTTTTGACGTTAAACACTAGGAATCCTGCGAGAGTAAAGATAAGATCAGAGATCATTAAGCCCTTTCCGATATCTACACTCGTATATTTTTTAAGAATCATAGCGATAACATCTGTACCACCACTAGAAGCTCCAATATTAAATAAGATTGCTGAACCAAGCGCTGGCAATAAGATTGCAAAGATCAACTCTAATAATGGCTCATTGGTAAGTGGATGACTCATAGGATAAATTCGCTCTAAAAGAGATAAACTTACAGATAAAAGAATCGTGCTGTAAGCTGTTTTTTCAGCAAAGCTTTTACCTAAGACGATCCATCCAATGATCAGCAATAAAATATTCACAACAAAAGAAAAATCACTGGCAGAAATAGGAAGGAATTTTGCAACTAAAACGGCAATACCTGTGATACCACCAAATGTGAAATTGTTTGCAAATTTAAAGAAGTAAATTCCGACAGCCATAATGAGTGTGCTGATTGTAAGTAAGGAAAAATTTTTAAGTTTTGATTTCATAATACTACCTTCTTTGACGATTGTTTCATTTATAATGATTTCATAATTCAATCATTTATTTTAGCATGAATATTCTATTTTTCAAGAAATTCGGTGGAAATAGTGAGAAAGAACGTATTATAATTTTTGTTATGGAATCTTGCGACAAAATGGATTGGCGCAATCAAGACAAGTATTTATATTTACGTATCCCCTGTTATAACAGTAATACTTTCAGTGTTGATCTTACATGAAAAAATAACAGTGATTTCTATCATTGGAACTGTATTAATCCTTATTGGGCTTGTAATCTCACAAAAAAACTAAGACAACAGACCCGATTAGATGTATAATATGTGATAATAAAGCAAAAAAGGAGATAGGAACAATGTATTATGTACCAGATGGAACAAAAAAATGCGGATATTATGAATGTAAAAAATGCGGGAATAGATTCCTCTCATTACAGATGATGGAGAAGATTCCATGTCCAGACTGTGAGGCAGAGATCGACTACGAGATTGGACCAGATGAAAATATGGAAGATATTTTAGATACTGCGCAGTTACTTCAGAAAATCGAGGGTGAAGAAGAAGTCGAAAAAATGGATGCTTTACTAAGCCTTGCTATCACTGGTGGAGATTGCAATTGGATTTAAAAATGTATTTTCTAAAAGACTCAGGGACCATGGACTTCTGGGTCTTTTAGATTGCTGCAATAATTGAAACAGGAAGGCAGGAATATCAATTTATGAACGATACACAAGACAACAAATGGGACAAACTATTGCACATCAAAACCATGGGCAGAGACGACTCTCAATCCGATCAATACCGCTATCCATACGAACCAACTCCATATTCTGTACTGCAACGATTAGCAAATACAGGACTTATAAGGAAGAACAATATGCTCTTAGATTATGGCTGTGGTAAAGGAAGGGTAGACTTTTTCTTATCCTACCAGACAAGATGCCGTTGCCTCGGAGTTGAATATGACGAACGCATTTATGAGAAAGTAATGGAAAATAAGAAAGAAGCCGTATCGAAAGAGAGGGTATCATTTTCATTAGCGAATGCAGAAGAATTTCAACTCCCAGAACAGATAGACCGCATCTATTTTTTTAATCCATTTTCCGTAGAGATTTTGAGAAAAGTGATGGCAAGGATCATGGAATCATACTATGAACATCCAAGACAGATTTTATGTTTCTTCTATTATCCATCTGACGAATATCTTACATATCTGATGACGGTGGATGAGATGATGTTTACCGATGAAATTGATTGTTCCGATTTGTTTGGTGGAAATAGTGAGAGAGAACGCATTATGATTTTTGAGATTGGGCAGTAGACAGACTTAGGCCATCTAAATATTTGATCAATATTGCTCAATGAAGATGAATATAAATAGACGAAAAATAATAAATCATGTATAATCATAAATATGCATCTATAGTTACAAAATATGAAATAAAATATAAGAAAAACGGATATAATACAACAAATTATGTAACTTTAGATACACTTTTTAACACAAAAATCTAGAGCAAAATAATAAATGAGGTGATGAAAATGCCATTAACAAATATAGAGGCGGATAATTTTACGGTATTTGATGATATAAAAATTCCATTTAATAAAGGATTAAATATACTAGTAGGCGAGAATGGTATGGGAAAGACTCATGTTATGAAATTAGCTTATGCAGCATGTCAGGCTTCTAAACACGATGTATCATTTTCACAGAAAACAACTATGCTTTTTCGACCAGATCAGTCAAGTATTGGACGATTAGTAAATAGAAAGAAAAATGGGAAAAATACAGCAAAAGTATCCGTAGGATCAGACACAGCAAAGATTGGAATGACATTTTCAACGAAATCCAAAAAATGGGATGCGGAGATTACAACAGAGGAAAAATGGGAAAAGCAAATGTCTGATCTCACAAGTGTGTTTATTCCAGCAAAAGAAATTTTATCCAATGCATGGAATTTAGATGCAGCAGTGAAGATGGGAAATGTAGAATTTGATGACACCTATTTAGATATTATTGCAGCTGCTAAAATTGATATTTCCAGAGGTGTAGATTCCGCTGCAAGGAAGAAATATTTAAAGATTTTACAACAGATTAGCAGTGGAAAAGTTACTTTACATGAAGATCGTTTTTATTTAAAACCAGGTACACAAGCAAAATTAGAATTTAATTTAGTTGCAGAAGGTTTACGTAAGATAGCTCTATTATGGCAGCTTATTAAGAACGGAACATTAGAGAAAGGATCTGTATTATTTTGGGATGAACCAGAGGCTAATATTAATCCGAAATATATTCCTGTGTTGGCAGAATTATTAATTATGCTGGAAAAAGAGGGTGTACAGATTTTTGTTTCAACACATGATTATTTTTTATCTAAGTATATTGAAATAAAACGGAAATCTGACAGTAATGTTCAGTATATTTCGCTGTATAAAGATGAAATGAGTAAAGTGCAATGTGAGATTGCAAAAGAATTTGAATTACTGGAACATAATACGATTATGGATACTTTTCGTCAACTTTATAGAGAAGAAATTGGGGTGGTATTATAGTGAAAGTAATAACAGAATCGGAAATGAATTTTGGAGAATTTGATGAATCTAACTTGTTTCATATTGAAAATTCTAAAATTTATAGGGATCTTGGTGATGGAATTAAGACAGTAGAATTTATTTTAAAATATAAAGAGGACAGTATTATATTTTTAGAAGCAAAGAAAAGTTGTCCTAATGCGGAGAAACGGCATGAAACAGAGGAGAAAGAACATAAATTTGAAGTTTATTTTTCTTCACTAGTAGAAAAATTTATTGCATCTTTACATATTTATTTAGCTTCTATTTTAGGTAGATATCCGGATATTTCAGAGGTTGGAGATAGCTTACAATTTGTAGATGAAATGAAAAATATGAAATTAAAGTTTGTATTGGTAATTAAGAATGCTGAAGATGTTGCTTGGTTAGTAGGACCATCTGCAGAATTAAAAGCCAGGTTATTACAGATTAGAAAAATTTGGAATATTGAAATAATGGTATTGAATGAAGAGTTAGCAGAAAAGCTTAGTTTAACAGCAAACAATCAAGATTATGCATTATAACCATTAGGTTGTTACCCATACCAATTAGGACCATTATAATGTATTTTCTAAAAGACTCAGGGACCATGGACTTCTGGGTCTTTTAGATTGCTGCAATAATTGAAACAGGAAGGCAGGAATATCAATTTATGAACGATACACAAGACAACAAATGGGACAAACTATTGCACATCAAAACCATGGGCAGTAGACAGACTCAAGTCATCTAAATATTTGATACCAATATTAGAAAATTTATATATTTCTACAGAAGAATTTTTAAAGGAAATAAAGGAGGTAAAAATAAAATGATAAAAGACATAATGAAAGATCCACTGTTTCTAGCACAGAAATCAACAGATGCAACAAAAGCAGATCAGCAGGTAGTAGTTGATCTGTTAGATACACTAAGAGCTAATTTGGATCATTGTGTTGGAATGGCAGCAAATATGATCGGCGTTAAAAAGAACATTATCGTAGTAGCAGTTGGACCATTTCAGTTTGCAATGATCAATCCGAAGATCACAAAGAGATCAGGCGTATTTGAGACAGAAGAAGGATGTTTATCTTTGGATGGAGTGAGACCTTGTAAGAGATATAAGGAGATAGAAGTAGATTATCTGGACCAGGATTTTAAAAAACAGCATGGAAAATATTCTGGATGGACAGCACAGATCATACAGCATGAAATTGATCATTGCAAGGGGATTGTGATATGATTGAATTACAAACAATGAATGAAATACCAATTTATACGATCATAAAAATAGAAGCAGAAGAAGCAGAAATTCCAATGTTAACTTTTTATGTAAAAGAAGATTCTATGGATGAACCAGAAGAGATTTCGATGGAAGAATTAACAGCTTATGACAGGAATCTAGGGATTGGAGATCAGGTAATAATCGGTCCAGATGAAACTTTGTTTCCGCTAGATATGGCAGAGAATCTTGGAATGTTTGACGAAATCGATCCGTTAAGCCAGATATCAGAAACAGACCCCAGACAATGGCAGATGGAATGGATGGATAATTATATGGACGCGTTAGAAGAACTGGAGGATTCTACAACTAGGGAATAAGCCCAAATTCATGAAAATAAATCCATTAAAAGCAGAAAAATTTATGGAGATGAGTGTATTTATGCAGAAATTACAGATAAGACAGAAAACATGTTATATAGAGCAAAATGGTTCCGGCGGTCCGATCATTTTATGGGGAATGTATCCTCATCGTGGAAATGAAATAGCACATATGTGGGATTGTCTGATGGAGACAGTCAATAATCAGGATTTTCTTTTCTGTGCATTTCAGGTAAAAGATTGGAATGGTGATTTTTCTCCATGGAAGTCACCTGCTGCCTTTGGGGATGAAGAGTTTAAAGGAAATGGTCCAAAGACTTTACAATGGTTAATGAATGATTTGATTCCAGAATTAAAAGCAGATTACGGAGTAGACAGAGAAATTTATCTGATCGGATATTCCCTTGCAGGATTGTTTGCTCTATGGACAGCATATGAAACGGATATCTTCTCAGCAATTGCAAGCTGCTCCGGTTCTTTATGGTTCGAACAATGGGATGAATATGTGTTGCATCATCAAATAAAGCATGAAAGCAATATCTACTTAAGCCTTGGAGGAAAAGAAGAAAAAACAAAGAATCCAGTCATGGCAAGAGTTGGAGATCGAACTAGAACACAGGAACGAATTTTGCGCAATGATCTTAAGGTAAAGCATACAACATTAGAATTTAACAGCGGCGGACATTTTGCTGATGCCCAAAAGAGATTATCGAAAGCTGTCAAATGGTTATTAGAATGTACTTAAGCGAGGATTCCAATGAACAACAAAACCATAAATTATTATAACAAATACACTAAATCATTCATACAAACAACAAGATCCGTAGACTTTACAAACATACAAAATAAATTTTTATCTTATCTTCCATCGGGTGCATCAATTTTGGATTTTGGTTGCGGTTCTGGTCGTGATACAAAATATTTCCTAAAGCGAAACTATAACGTAACGGCGATTGACGGATCCGAAGAGATTTGTAAGGAAGCTTCAAAATATACAGGAATCAAAGTAAAACAAATGTTGTTTGAAGAATTAAATGCCCAGAATATTTATGATGGAATCTGGGCATGTGCATCAATCCTTCATTTATCAACAAATGATCTTTTGCGTGTATTTCATAAGATGAACAAAGCATTAAAAGAAAATGGAATCATTTATACATCATTTAAGTATGGTGAATTCGAAGGGGAGAGAAATGGGCGTTATTTTACGGATTTTACAGAAGATTCATTGAAAGAATTTATCTTGCAAATCCCTCAATTACAGATCAAAGAAATATGGACAACAGGAGATGTCAGAGAAGGACGAGGTGATGAACGATGGTTGAATATCCTGATTTGCAAGGGAAAAACATCCTAGAAATTGAGCCAAAATATTATAACAATCTAAATATCGATGGATTTTCTAAAATGATGAAAAGTCCATCCTATTGCTATAAATTTTATTGGCTGGAAGCGATCATACAGTTAATCTCTGAGGGAAAAACAGAATCGACATTTGATGAAATCATAGATGAAATGATCACAAATGCATGGTATTCTGTAAGAGAGTTCCATATTCACTTAAGTGGAATGCCACTGGACGGGCAGATCAAGGATGGATTGGAGAGAGCAGTTCTTTTGCTAACAGAGCTTAGTGAATTATCAGCGAATGCTTCGAAAGTAGAGATTAAAAATGCGATCAAGCAGTATAACAAGGAATTAAAAACGACGAAAGAACAGCTGACTCATATGGTTCCATACCGAGCATTAGCAGGCTTTTTTACGAGGAGTAATGAAAAAGTAAATTGGAATAGTGCAAATCGCATGACAGTGTATATTCAGAAATTTAATAAAGAAGTCTTAACTCTTCCATACATATTAGGAACAAGCAGCAAGTTAAAAAAAGAAGTATATTTCCAACAAGACTGGATCAAGATGATCCAAGATCATACAGTCAATATTCTAGGCTGGATTCAATACGAGAAGGTAAAATGGTTGCAGAACAATAATCCAGAAGTTCCCGGTCTGGTATATAAATTAACCCCAACAGAAGAAAAGGTACGAAAGCTCAAAAAAGTAAGAGATCTCTGGCAAGATATCATGGAAGTTCAAGAAATCAGAGATGTCTTTACTGGACAACCTGTGAAGAAGAAAAAATACGATATTGATCATTTTATTCCATGGTCATTTGTTATGAATGATGAACTTTGGAATCTGATGCCGATGGATGCATCACTAAATTCATCAAAGAGTAATCGATTACCAAAATGGAATCCGTTTTTTCAGAATTTTGCACAAAATCAATATCTGATGTATCAAATGATTTATGATGATATGGGAATCTATAACAGATTTAAAGGCTGTTATAAGGATAATCTTCATTCTATTTGGGCAGGACAGGAATTATATCGAAAAGGAAATTCAAAAGAAATGTTTTATAATATACTTGAAAAGAATATGATACCTGTATATGATTCCGCACGTCGACAAGGATATGAAATATGGGATTATTCATAAGGATTTTAAAAGGGCAGAAGAATATGTGGTCAGAAAAGCAAAGAAAATATCAGAAGAATATGTGGTCAGAAAAGCAAAGAAAATATCAGAAGAATATATGTAGTAAATTAATGCTAGCTATTTTGTTACTCGCAAGTGTCATAACACTTGCAGCATGTCGATCATCAAATATAAAAGAAACAACAAAACAAACAGATCATAAGACAAAAAAGTGGGAACCATTGGTGATAACAAAGCGAGAAAAAGCTCAGGCACAAAAAGAAGTTAAGCAAATTTCAGACATTTGTCAAAACATAAAAATCAATGAGAATAAAGTTACAAAAAAAGACTTACAAACATTATATGATACATTAACATCCAAAGGTTATCCTGTTGCCCAGATTGGGGAAGAAAAACATAGTACAAAAAATGCACCAGTAAAATTCAAACCGTCCAAGACAAGTCATGGTGAGAAATTGAAAACATTTTATGAAAAAACAAAAGCTGGAAAACCAACAACGATAACATTGTTACAGCAAAATAGTTCCGGAGGATTTGCAAATATCCGATTACAAAGTAACAATGGAAAGACAGAAGGAATTTTGACAACGATCTATAAAGAAGATGGTAAATTTTCTGTGAGTGAAATGGTAAAGTATCAAGTGAAAAAACTGGAATTGAATGAAAAAAATATTATGACTTTGGAATTTTACTTATCCGATCAAGCAGAATTACAGACGGATGGTACGATGGAATTTCAATGTAATTGAATGTTAAATTTTCGCCATTTGTTGAATAGAAATGCATCAAACAGCAGATAATACCATCATAAAAATTTCCAAAGTAGAAAGGAACTCATATCATGGTATTAAAAGAGACAGAAAGAACAGCAATTGAAAACCTAAGAACACAGGAGAAAAGCTGCATAGAAAAGTATCAAAAATACGCACAGCAGGCGATCGATCCAGAACTTAAAAATCTTTTTGAACAGTTACACAAAAAAGAGCAGACACATTACGATTCACTCACACAGGTCTTAGATGGAACAGTACCGTCAAGTGACTGCAATGACAGTGATGGAAGAGACTATGAACCAAGAGCAATCTATACAGCAGCGAGCCAGTCCGAAGATAAGATGCATGATGCATTTCTTGCAACTGATGCAATTGGAACAGAGAAATTGGTTTCCGGAGAATATAATACAAATGTATTTATGTTTGGGGATAGTGATCTTAGAAAGTTGATGGCTGACATTCAGGTAGAAGAACAGAATCATGCTGAAATGCTGTATAAATATAAGACAGCAAACGGAATGCAGTAATGCAATAGCTATATGATAATTTTAAAGGACTCAGGAGCCGTGGACTTCTGAGTCTTTTGTTGTATATCGATGATGTATGGATTGGATAAGATATGAAAATATGATAAAATGATGTAAATATAGTACTATACAAGAGAGGATAAATAAAAAGATAATGAAAACAGAACATCATACATTAACAAAGACCTGGGTTGTAGCAGCACTGGCAAGTTTATGCTGTATTCTATAAATCTAAGCAGAGTACCACGTCCATATTTTAATATGGGCGTGGGTGAATGCGTCCTGACGGACACATTAACGTTTCCCCTGATTCCGAATATAC